>Ga0209602_1000052_pt1 | contig 96220 bp, 90 predicted proteins | sample COGITO_mtgs_1205_3_FD_184810 | JGI IMG/M metagenome (GOLD analysis project Ga0209602, IMG submission 184810) | Pelagic marine microbial communities from North Sea - COGITO_mtgs_120524 (SPAdes) (version 2) | ecosystem: Environmental > Aquatic > Marine > Epipelagic ...
GGATAACCCTCTTCAAGATGAGGGCTAATATGGGTTAAAATTAAACCTACCCCTTGTCTTGTAATGTCTTCTTGAACTTGCCAAATGGCTTTATCAAAACCCTTTTCTCCGCCGTGCAAATGGTGTACGCCATGATTTTTCGCCAAGCGATATTCTGTTCCATCAAGCATAAACTTTCCATGCGCAATACGATTACCGAAACGGCCGACAATTGCACCAAAATAAGGACTTTGCTCTTCATAATCGCTTATTTGGTCAAAGCCTAAAACACAATTCTCCCATTGACCTGCTCGATCAGGGAGTGATAACCGGCGAATAATGCCCCCATAATTGAGGACCTCAACCTCAAGACCGTTGCTGTTTTTTAAAACATAGGCGTTCACGTCTATTTGCGTTTTGAGGGAGCCAAAATGGTATTGTGTAATCCCGGGCTTCATCTCACTAAAATACGGCATATTTTGGCATAAAAAAAGGCGATGTTTATCATCGCCTTTTTTTGGATATCAAAGAATCTTAAGCTTGAGCTTTAAAGGCTTTAAGCTTTTCAATTAACTGTGGAACAACCTCAAAAGCATCGCCTACAATACCATAGTCTGCTGCTTTAAAGAAAGGTGCTTCGGGATCGTTATTGATCACCACCTTTACTTTTGAAGAATTGATTCCTGCTAAGTGCTGGATCGCTCCAGAAACACCAATGGCGATATATAAATTAGAGGCGACAGGCTTTCCTGTTTGTCCCACGTGTTCGCTGTGTGGGCGCCATCCCATATCTGATACAGGCTTAGAACATGCTGTTGCTGCCCCTAGTGTATCTGCTAAATCTTCGATTAAATGCCAGTTTTCAGGACCTTTTAATCCACGACCTCCAGAAACAACTACTTCTGCATCTGCGATGGTCACTTTATCTGTCGCCTTATCAACAGATTCAACGGTAATAGTTGAAGCGGCTAAGCTAGGAGCGAAATCCTCTACCGTACAAGCAGTAGCATTTTCTACAAGACCAAAGGCATTGTTTGAAACCCCAATGATTTTTACTTCAGAAGAAATCTCTGTTTGGGTAAAGGCTTTATTGGTAAAGGCAGTACGTTTTACGGTAAATGGAGCTAGGTTAGAAGGAGCAGCGACAACATTTGTGGCATAACCTGCATCTAATCCTACAGCTAATAGGGGGGTAAGGTAGCGGCTGTCAGCACTTGAGCTAACGACAACAACTTTGGCTACAGCCTCACTAGCTGCTTGCTGGATTCCACTTGCATAAATTTTTGCGTCAAAGTTTCCATCAGCGCTAATGTTCATTACTTTACTCACACCATAGTTTCCTAGGGCATTTGCATCTGCAGCATTAAAAGTTACTGCGATTACTTCGGTTCCCATTTGGTCAGCAACAGCTTTCCCATAAGAGGCTACTTCAAAAGCAACTTTCTTTAATTTACCTGCTTCGGTTTCGGCATAGACTAATACAGACATATCTTCTCTACTTTTTTATCGTTAAATTACTTTTGCTTCGTTGTGTAATAGATCAATCAATTGATCTACATTATCGGCATCTACTAGTTTGACCTCACCTTTTGGCGCTGATTTTTCAAATTTTGTTGTTGTAGATAAAGCTGTCGCGCCATTAGGCTCAACCACCTCTAAAGGTTTTTTTCGCGCCATCATAATCCCACGCATATTAGGGATTTTTAGGTCACTTTCTTCTACTAAACCTTTTTGTCCACCGATCACTAGGGGTAAACTTGTCGATACAGTTTCTTTACCGCCATCTATTTCTCTTGCTGCAGTGGCTTTATCACCTTCTATTTCTAGACCTACACAGTTATTGACATAACTTGCCCCTAACATGGCTGCAATCATTCCAGGCACCATTCCACCATTGTAATCAATAGACTCTCTACCTGCAATGATTAAATCATATGCATCGTTTTGGGTTACTGCTACAATTTCTTTGGCTACTTGGGTTGCATCTACCGCTTCAGTATTGATACGTATCGCTTTATCTGCTCCTATGGCTAATGCCTTTCTAAGGGTAGACTCTGTTTCTGCTCCACCGACATTAATTACATCTACTGTTGCTCCAGATTTTTCTTTTAACCACATGGCACGAGTTAAACCAAATTCATCATTTGGATTAATAATGTACTGCACGCCATTTGTGTCAAATTTTGTGTCATTTTCAACAAAATTGATTTTTGAGGTAGTGTCTGGTACATGGCTAATACATACGAGTATTTTCATTTCCTTTTTATTTAAGGGTTAATGCATTTTTATTCCTATTCCAAAAGTAAACTATTATTCTTGCATAATAAAACGCTTTGATTAATTTTTTTTCAATTAAATAAAATATAACAGTTTGTGTATTTTGCAACGATTTGCTTAGCGTGAAAATCGGTTTTCAAATAATACCGCAAAAAGAATCAATGCCCCTCCTATGTAAACACCCCAGTGAGGAATCTCATTGAGAAAAACATAGGCGATTAAAATCCCATAAAGGGGATTTATACTCGACATCAAACTAGCAGTGGTGACGGTAAAATATTTAAGGCTGTGTAAAAAAAGACTGTGCCCGATAACGGTGGTAAATAAAGCTAAGAAAAGCAGGGCCCACCAAAAAGGGATACTCATTTCAAATTTTTCAAAAGACATCAAGGGAAAAAAACACAGGCTAATAATAACAACTTGAAACAACATCAACTGCAAGCCACTCTGCTCTTGAGCTGCCCCTTTTAATAAGAGATTTCGCATTGCATAACAAAAGGCCGAAAAGATTCCTATTGCTAATGCCCCACCATGGGTTTGTGCTAAAGCAAAAGAAGGCACTAAAAAATAGACCCCTAAAAGGGTCAATCCCCCCACAAATAGATGACGTTTTTCAAAAGCTGTTTTATAAAATAAGGGTTCTAAAAATGCCGTAATGACGGGATAAGTAAACAATGACAACATCCCAATCGCCACATTTGACCATTGCAGGGCATAAAAATAAGTGACCCAGTGGACCCCCATAAATAAACCTGCAAGAATTAGTTTAGGTTGCCATTGAAAAACAGGACGCAAAGACTGCTTACTCAATTTCAGGATCGCAAAAAGTAATGGAATCGCAATAATGCTTCGCCAAAAGATACTCACCTCTGGCGGAAGGTCAATCCACCTTCCCAATACCCCAGAAGTGCTGATAAATAAAATCGAAAGGTTGAGTAAAATAAAATGAGAAGAATGGCCTTTTATCAAATCAAACGAAGCTTAAAATTGAAGTGGAATCGGCTGTTTGGGGTTATCGCTATAATCATAAAAACCGCGTTTAGTCTTCACGCCTAAATTTCCGGCAGCAACAAGGTTGCGCAATAAAGGACAGGGGGCATATTTATCTTTCCCAAATCCTTGGTGCAATACTTCTAGTACAGAAAGACATACATCTAACCCAATAAAATCTGCTAGACGCAAAGGCCCCATAGGATGGCCCATTCCTAGTTTCATCATTTCGTCGATGGCCTCTACCTCTGCCACACCTTGAAATAAAGCTTCGATCGCCTCATTGATCATGGGGAGTAAGATCCTGTTAGCGACAAAACCAGGATAGTCTGCTGCAACTAAAGGGACTTTTTCAATTTGTTCTGTAAGGCTAGTAATTGTTTCTACTGTATTTTTACTGGTTTGATGCCCTTTGATGATTTCGACTAATCGCATCACTGGAACCGGATTCATAAAATGCATCCCGATCACTTTTTCGGGGCGTTTTGTAAAGGCCGCAATTGTAGTGATTGAAAGGGAAGAGGTGTTGGTGGCTAAAATACAGTCTTGGGGAGCATGAGCATCTAATTGAGCAAAAATTTTGGCTTTAACAGCTTGATCTTCAGCAACAGCTTCTACCACTAAATCAGCAATTTTAATAGCCTCTTTTAATTCAGTAAACAGGCTAATCCTATCTAAGGTCGCTGTTTTTTCTTCTACTGTTAAGACTTCCTTTTTGAGCTGTCGGTCTAAATTATTTTCAATTTTCACCATCGCTAAGGCTAAAGCTTCTTTCGAAAGATCAACCAGATTAACGTTATACCCATATTGAGCAAAGCAATGAGCAATCCCACTTCCCATGGCGCCGCTTCCAACAACTGTAATATTTTTCATGTGTTTTATTCTTAGCTCAAAGATAAAAGGATTTCTAAGACCGTGTAAATTTTGTCATTCGGCTTAATCCCCCGTTAAAGAATTTATACTAACTTGAAAAGATATGAAAGAAAACACGCTTAACATGTCTTTTCTCGCTCAAACAACTGATGTAAATTATCACGGGAATGTGCATGGAGGAAAGGTAATGAAGTGGATTGACGAAGTGGCTTATGCCCTTGCCGTTCGTTATGCTAGAAAAAATTGTGTGACAAAATTTGTCGATGATATCGAGTTTTTAAAAGCGATTCATATCGGGGATTTGGTCTTTTTGACCGCTACCCTAATCGAAGTGGGAAACACTTCTATGCGCATACATGTTGAGGTCCAAAGTGAGAATTTAATTGAACAAGTGAAGAAGGAGAATTGCGCCTGTGAAATCGTGTTTGTAGCGATTGATCAAGACGGAAATAAAACAACCATAAAATAAATTACTATGATTTGGATCTATCGTCTCTTTATTGTCCTTGTGTCTGGGACTGTGTTTAACGTTTGGCTTTTAAACATGGATCAAGCCTCTCCTTATCGGGGAAGTGCCGCGCCCAACCTCAAAGAAGAATTTTTGGCCTATGGCCTAAGTGAAAATATATTTTACCTCATCGGGGGGATTAAACTACTGGCAGCACTGGCATTGTTTTTTGGGTTACGGGTTAAACAAACCGTTGTACCTTCGGCCCAAATTATTGCGGTTCTAATGATCGGCGCCATCGGGATGCACTTTAAAGTAGCAGACCCTTTGTTAAGAAGTGTTCCTGCCTTTGGAATGTTAGCCATGTGCCTAATTATTGTTCGCTTACACAAAAGAGTGCGTTAACTTTTTTTTAATCATTCTTATAGGTTTTAGTCTTGAATAGAGTTGTATTTTCATCCTATGAAAACAACACTAAACAAGCTTATTGAAAAACTACCTATTGCTGATCTTTCTCAAGAACGCAAAAAGGAATTGGGTGTATTGATTGACTATATCAACACTCAAAAAACTCAAAATAAACCCCTACATCTCAACTTTATTTGTACCCACAATTCCAGAAGAAGTCAATTCTCACAACTGTGGGCAAAAGTCCTGGCGCACTATCACGGGATTGACTGCCACACTTATTCTGGCGGAGTAGAAGTTACCGCTTGTAACGAAAGGGTTATCAACACCCTTTTATCACAAGGTTTTGACATCAAAACCAAAGAAAACGGCGACAATCCTTACTATCAGATTAGTATGGAAGGAGAGGATTATGGCCAATATTTCTCAAAGCTTTATGACGATGCATCGAGCCCTTCAAAGGATTTTGCTGCCATAATGACCTGTGCTCATGCAGACGAAAATTGTCCCTTTATTCCAGGAACAGAAAAACGTATTCCAGTGCGATATAAAGATCCAAAAGCCTTTGATGATACCCCAGAAGAAACAATCGCATATCTCAACAAATCCATAGAAATTGCCACAGAGATGCATTACATTTTCTCTTCTATCGCATAAATTTTATACCTTGTTAGCATGCGGCACTCACTGTCTTTAATACTACTTTTATATCTGGTTAGTCACTGCACTACCCCAGAAAGGTGTGGGGACATTTATGATAAGGTGAGTCGAGATGGTCGCTACTTTTTTATCCTAGACGCTAATTACAGCCTTGATGTTTCTACTGATAATGACATAGCCTCTTTTTTACCCGATAATAGATTAAGTGGTGAGGTTACAAAAAGTGTATATGATGCTTTTTCAATAGGAGAAGAATACTGCCAATAAATGAAAAAAACACTCCTCGCAGGAAGCTCTGGAATGATAGGCCAACTTATTTTACAACATGCACTAGCGGCGCCTAACATCAAAGAGGTCGTTAGCATAGTGCGAAAGCCTTCTTCCCTTGAGCATCCCAAATTGAAAGAAGTTGTTGTGAAAGACTTTCTATAGCTGTCGCCCGGGTTATATCTATCCCGTGACCCCTAGAAAAGAAACCAGCTTTGCTTATGTCCTTAGCCGGAAACGCTATCCTATTTTAAAGCTTTTAGGGAAAAAAAGGAGCATCACTTCAGAAGAACTTGCCCTTGCAATGTTTCGTGTCGGGCTAGAGCAACCCAAACAAAGACTCTTTGAAAATGATCATTTGAGGGACTATCTAGAGACGCTCTAAAACCCACTCAAAGGTATCTGACAAGAAATCGTAATAGCTTTCATTAAAGCCTTCTTCTGTTTTAAATGCTTTGATGTATTTTTCATTTATTGGAACTGGAATCACAATCTTTTTTGATTGATCTGGATGCACGATAGTTAACTGAATAAAAAACGCACTCACTAAATAAGGATTTTGTCTTAAGCGATATAAGGTATATCGCAACACTTCTACAGGCCACTTTTGCGCCTCAAAACTCAAACGCAATTGATCGATTTCTTCTGTTGCAGGAGCAAAAGCCAATTCAGAAGTAATGGACAATTCATAAGGTGATAAGTCAATTTGTGCCCAAACCAATTGAAGGGAAAAGAGGAAAATAACAACGATACTTCGCATGACAGTGTTATGGTTTATAGCTATGAAGTTACACTTTTTCTAAAAAACGTAAAAACATCATAGCCATAACCCCATTCGATTTTTTCTACGTTTTTTGAGGTGATAAAAAAGGCCATATTGTTATTATTTGCATAACCCCCACCAATGGAAAATTGCTCTTTAAAGTTGACAGCAAAGGTGCCCGAGAAAAGATTTGGACTATTGGGCACAGCGCGATAAATCAAGACGGGTTCAAGTTTGAAGTTTTCATTTATAGCTAGCGTTGTTCCGCCAGAAAAATAAACATAGGCTAGTTCTGTCGCGGTGGTTTCCCAACCGCTATTGTCTTGAAAACGCTTGTTGTTGAATAAACTGGGCACGCCTATTCCAATAAAATAATCAGGTGTTAGATAATGCATCCCAAATCCCAGAATAGGGCTAAAATAACTTGTTACTGGCTTCAGTGCGGGGTTATGAGTGGCATATAAACGCTCTAGACGGTTGACATCAATATTGTTGTAAACTGCCATATTCTTTCTATTAAAGAGAATATGTGCTTCTTGAGCGGCAACAAAACTGCTATAGAAAACGATTATGAAGAGGAATTTTTTCACTATTTATCGACGGATGACTAGTGCAGAAGCTCCGCCTCCACCATTACAAATGGCAGCTGCTCCTAAAGATTTTTGATTGACTTGCAATGCATTTAATAAAGTCACCACGATACGCGCACCAGAGCATCCTAAGGGGTGTCCTAAGGAAACTGCTCCCCCGTGTACATTCACTTTTTCGGCCGCAAGGCCTAAGATTTTTATATTGGCTAAACCTACTACAGAGAAGGCTTCGTTAAATTCAAAGAGTTCTACCTCTTCTTGACTGACCCCCGCTTTTGCTAAAGCGATGGGCAATGCCTTTGCTGGGGCGGTGGTGAACCATTTAGGATCTTGCGCGGCATCGGCATAACTTTCTATGGTCGCTAGGACTTCTATCCCCAGGCTTTTTGCTTTCGTTGCTGACATCAACACTACAGCAGCTGCCCCGTCATTAATGGTTGAGGCGTTCGCGGCAGTAACGGTTCCCCCTTTGGTAAAAGCGGGACGTAAGTTGGGAATTTTCTCCATCATTACGTTAGTGTACTCTTCATCTTCCGCGACAATTTTATCTTCTCCTCTTCGCTGTGGAACAGCAACTGGAACAATTTCATTTTTCATCGCTCCACTGGTCCATGCGGCGGCAGAACGGGTATAAGATTCGACAGCAAAAGCATCTTGCTCTTCTCTAGAAATGCTGTGTTTTACCGCAGTAGCATCGGCAAAAGTACCCATGGCGACTTGGTCAAAGGCATCGATCAATCCGTCTTTTTGCATGACATCTTCTAATTGGGCTGTGCCAAATTTTACTCCTGTTCGCATAGGAACAATGTGTGGCGCTAGGCTCATGTTTTCCATTCCGCCAGCAACCACTACATCAACATCGCCTAAAGCGATTGCTTGTGCTGCCATTGCAATGGTTTTCATCCCAGAAGAACACACTTTATTGACCGTGGTACAAGGTACTGTATCTGGAATTCCAGCTTGTATGGCTGCTTGCCGTGCTGGCGCTTGGCCCACACCCGCTTGCAGGACATTTCCCATATAAACTTCTTCTACTTGAGAAGGTTCTACTCCAGCTGCTGCTAATGCTCCTTTAATAGCAATAGCCCCTAATGTAGGCGCTGGCACAGTAGATAAACCTCCCATAAATTTTCCTATCGGAGTTCTTTTAGCCGAAACAACAACAACTTTTTGCATAGGTTAAACTTTACTTTTTTCTTTAAAAACTGAAACAAAGATACTTCCGTAAATAGAATGTACCAAACTAGATATAGCCGAGGGGATTGCGGTGGCTGGATTAGTGAAGTTTTCTCGCGCTAAAACTGCCCCTAAACCAGAGTTTTGCATCCCAACTTCTATCGCAATGGTTTTACTTGCGGCAATATCTTTAATAAATAGCCGACTAAGCACAAAGCCTAATATAAAACCAAAAAGATGTAAAATCATGATGGCTAAAATTAAATTTAAACCAGCGTTCAAAATAATCTCTTTTCCTTGTCCTATAATACTTGCAACGATTAATACAATTAATAATACCGCTACTGGGGGCGCAAAAGGGATCGCCTTTTTGGTGAATTTTGGGAAATATTGATTGAAAATGACGCCTAAAGTCACTGGAAGCAAAACCACTTTTACGGTACTGTAAAACAAACCCCAGGCGTCAACAGATAAATAATTTCCAGATAAACTAGCCGTTAAGTAAGGGGTCAAAATTATACCTGCAAGGGTAGAACAAGTGGTCATGGCGACAGATAACGCAACATTTGCACGAGCCAAATAAGCAATCACGTTAGAAGCGGTCCCTCCGGGACAACTGGCTACTAAAATCAAACCTACAGCAAAAAAAGGCGGTAACTCAAAGAAAACACCTAAGCACCAACCCATTAAGGGCATCAAACTAAATTGAAGCAATAAACCCAGGAAAACCCATTTTGGTGTTTGGAAAATTTGGTTAAAATCTTGCCATTGTAAGGTCAAGCCCATCCCTAGCATAATTCCCCCAAGACCATAGGTAATCCATGGGCCTGAAAACCAAATAAATAAAACGGGATTAATAAGTGCTATTATTGCACTCAAACTTACCCATAACGGAAATAACTTTGTAAACACCGATTTAACCTTTATTTAATAATGACTTTTTATGATTTTTATTGCTTTAAAGAATTAAAGATTGTAACATCCTCACTAATTTCACGTCAAATAATTAAAGTTATAATTTATGAAAAAAGCGCTTACTGTTTTATTCATACTGCTTTTTGGGATTACTCTTTATGCCCAACAAGTACAGTTTGAAGAATATGATCTAGCGAACGGGTTGCATGTTATTCTACATCAAGATAACGGAGCACCAGTCGTTACTACTGCTGTTCTTTATCACGTGGGAGGAAAGGACGAAAAAGAAAACAGAACGGGTTTTTCGCATTTTTTTGAACACTTGCTTTTTGAAGGGACCAAAAACATTGGGCGTGGGGAATGGTTTTCTATAGTTGCAGCAGCAGGAGGAACAAATAACGCCTACACCACAGATGATTATACTTATTATTATGAGATCTTCCCCTCAAATCAAACCCAACTAGGTCTTTGGATGGAAGCAGAGCGCATGTTACATCCTGTGATTAACAAGGAGGGTATAAAAACCCAAAACGAAGTTGTAAAAGAAGAAAAAAGAGCCAACTTCGACAACTCTCCTTATGCGTATTATCAAGATGAAGTGAAAAAAAACATTTTTGATTTACACCCATACAAACGCGCTTCGATAGGATCAATGGAAGATCTTGACGCTGCCTCTTTAGAAGAATTTATTGCCTTTAGAAATCAGTACTATGTCCCCAATAACGCCGTCTTAGTTGTTGCTGGAGACATTGATATTGATCAATCTAAGCAATGGATTGAAAATTATTTTTCACGGATTCCTAAAGGACCCCCTGTAGAGAGAATTGCCATAACCGAAGCTCCGATTGAAAAGGAGAGAAAAGCAACCTACTACGATAAAAACATTCAAATTCCCGCTTTAATCACCGCTTACCGCAGCCCAGAGGTGACAAACAGAGACGCTAAAGTATTGGAAATTATTTCAACCTACTTGAGCGATGGAAAAAGCTCTAGACTCTACAAGAGAATGGTAGATAAAGAAAAAATCGCTTTAGAAGTGGCCGCATTTAATCTTAATCAAGAAGACTATGGAGTATACATAATCCTTGGCTTACCACTTGGGGAAAACACTTTTGATGACTTGCTTCTAGCCATCAACGAGGAAATTGTTAAAATTCAAGAAGGCCTAATTTCTAAAAGGGATCACCAAAAAATTCAAAATAAATTTGAAACAGAATATGTTAATGCTAATGCTTCGGTCGAGGGCATTGCTAATTCTTTAGCAGAATATTATGCATTTTATAGAGACACAAAATTAATTAATAAGGAGATTGACATCTACCGCTCGATTACAAGAGAGGACATTCGTCGTGTAGCTAGAAAGTATCTAAACCCACAACAACGTTTAATACTGGACTACTTACCTACTTCAGAAAAACAATAATTTGATGATGAAAAAACTATCCTTATCCTGCTTATTCTTTTTTATCATAAGCTTTGTTTATAGTCAAATTGACCGAAATCAACAACCGCCAGCAGCTAAAGCCCCAGAGATTCAACTGGATGAACCAGTTTACTTTAAACTAGAGAATGGGCTTCAGGTTTTATTGGTAGAAAATCATAAACTCCCTAGAGTTACAGCGGTTCTTAACGTGGATACTCCTCCCATTTTTGAAAGAGAAAAAGCAGGCGCGAATGCACTGCTGTCTCGTATGCTTGGAAAAGGCTCTCTAACCATTGAAAAAGATGTTTTTGAAGAAGAAATTGATTTTTTAGGCGCTCGAATGAATTTTGGTGCAGCAAGTGCATCTAGCAGTTCACTTTCGCGATATTTTCCTCGTGTTTTAACCATGATGGCAAATGCCGCTTTACAACCTCGCTTTAGTCCAGAAGAATTTGAAAAAGAAAAAGCAAAACTATTAGAAAACCTTAAAAACGCAGACAATCAAGTTGCCGCCATTGCCAAGCGTGTGGAACGTATTATTAGTTATGGGGAAAAACACCCTTATGCGGAATATCTTACTGTAGAAAAACTATCCAACACTAAACTAGAAGATGTTACCACCTTTTATGAATCTAATTTCACTCCAGAAAACGCTTATTTAATATTGATCGGGGATATAAAACCTAATGAGATAAAACAGCAGATTAAAAAGTTATTTGGATCATGGAAAGGGAAAAAAAATGTTGGGGAGCCTTTTATTCCTGCAAAGAATGCGAGTGAATTGAGTGTTTATTTCACCGATATGCCCAGCACTGTTCAATCACAAATTGCAGTAATTTTTACAACAGAAATTAAAAAGACAAGTCCCGATTATTTCGCAGTCCTACTAGCCAATCGAATTTTAGGTGGAGGAGGTCAATCGAGATTGTTTATTAATCTTAGAGAGGATAAAGGCTATACTTATGGTGCCTATTCTTCTTTTTCGGTGCCAAAGTATACCAAAGCTCGTTTTCGTGCTTCTGCAAAAGTGCGTAACACAGTTACTGATAGTGCTGTGGTTGAAATGGTAAAAGAGATTGATAAAATAAGAGAACTCCCTGTAAGTCAGAAAGAGCTCGATCAAGCAAAAGCAAAATATGTGGGGAATTTTGTCCTTGCATTAGAGCAACCTTCAACCATTGCACAATATGCACTTTCTATTTTGACAGAAGGGTTACCCAGTGATTTTTACACCACCTATTTACAAAAGATTAATGCGGTTAGCATCGAGGATATTCAGCGTGTAACACAAAAATATTTTCACCTTAATAACGCCCGCATTTTTGTCACTGGAAAAGGAAGTGAAGTTCTCGAAAATCTAGAAAAAGTGGCTCCATTTGATAAAACACTTCCCATCAAATTTTATGATAAATACGGAAGAAAAGTGGAACGTCCAGATTATGACAGCTCACTATCAGAAGGAGTAGATGTAAGTAACGTTATCAATGCTTATTTTGAAGCCATAGGCGGAAAAGACAAAGCAAAAGCAGTTCAATCGAAAAAAGAAATTGCCTCTGCCAGCATGCAAGGAATGACCCTAGAAATCGAAAGCAAAAAGACCAATGCACAACAATCTTTCCTCGCCGTGAAAATGATGGGGAATATTGTGCAGAAGCAGGTTGTCAATAAAACCGAAGGCTATAATGAAGCACAAGGACAACGCATGCCTATGGATGCTGCGGCTCTAGCTAAAGCTTTACCAGACACGGCAGTTTTTACCGAATTAACCTTAGACCCTGCTCAAATTAATCTCATTGGCATTGTTGATGTCGATGGGACAAAAGCGTATGAAATTAAAGTGAGCGAAAGCAAATCTTATTTCTATAGCGTAAATAGCGGTTTAAAAATTAAGATCAGTGAAACCCAAGAAATGGGTGGAAACACTATCACACAAGAAACTGTGATAGGCGACTATAAAGCGGTTGACGGAATTTTATTTCCACATACCGTTACCCAATCATTTGGTCCACAGAAAATAGATTTTGTCACTTCAACCATTGAGTTGAACATCTCTTTTACTGACGAAGATTTTCAATAGCATTTGAAAGAGGAAAAATGCAGAGGATTAAAAGCGTCTTTTTTAAGGCGCTTTTTTGGTTTCAGTAACCAGGCAAATTCCACCTAAAATCAAACCACAGGCAAGCCATTGTATACCACCAAAACTTTCGCCATCTAACACCCCCCATCCTATCGCAACAATAGGCAATAGATAGGTAATGGAAATGGAAAACACCGTGGAAGAAAAAGTGAGTAATTCGTTGAATAAAACTTTGGCGAATGCCGTCCCAAAAAGAGATAAAATAAAGATGTATCCCATCGAAGTCAAAATAGTTGTATCGGTATAAAAACTGTCCCATGGAAAAGGAGAAGTCAATAAAAGAATCAATGCGGGGATACAGATGGCGATAAAATTCGCCAAAGCAATTGCCATGGGGGCAACACCTTCTAGTTTGTGTTTAAGCGTATTTACATTAATGGCGTAGCACATCGACGCGAGAACAACTAAAAAGGCATATCTCCCATCTCCTGTTGAGCTTAAACTAAACTCTTGTGCCACTAAGATGACTGTTCCTAAAAACCCTACTAGGACACCTCCCAGTTGTTTTTTCTTGACCCGTTGTTGAAAGAAGAAAAACGCAATAATAATGGTAAATAGCGGCGTTAATCCATTGAGTACTGCCACGACAGAACTATTGATTTCTGTTTCAGAAAAAGCAAAGAGAAAAGAGGGAAAAAATGTACCAAAGAAACCCGTAAAGACCAACCATTTCCACTGCTCAAAAGACCAACCACGTAGACTTTTATAACCGACTAACAACAAGATAATGGTAGTCATTAAAATGCGAAATGTCCCCAGCTGAATCGGGGTCAAACCTACCAGCCCCTTTTTAATGAGAATATATGAGCTTCCCCAAATAATCGAAAGGACAATCAAATAAACCCACTTTTTAACCGCGACAGACATTCGCTACTTTTTTTTACAAATGTGCGCCTTTTCTATAAAACACATTATTGATTAATTCACTAATTTTATCCCATGAAAAGAACATTGCTTGTTTTACTGACTTTAATCCTTGGCAGTAGTTGTCAATCTAAAAAGCCCGAAACGAAAACCCCTCCTATACAACAAGAGGAAAGCACTAGGGTTGAGGTTGCTACTGCGACCGTTTCTATGACCATTGAAGGAATGGTTTGTGCGATGGGCTGTGCTGCAGTGATAGAAAAGGAACTCAATGCTACCCTTGGTATCTCAAAAGCAAGGGTTGATTTTCCCTCAAAAAACGCTTTAATCGAATTTGATGACGCACAAATTAATCCAAATGGGATTATTGATGTAGTTAAAGGGGTGGGAGAGGCGTATTCCGTTAGTGCTTTCTCGATAGAATAAAACTTATTCTTTCCAGGTTAAACTTTCCATTAGCTTCACCATGTCTTGTTCAATAAATCTTGCGGCAGGCATGATAGAATCATAATTAGGGCGGGTGTAGAAATACAGAGAGCCTACTAAAAAGTGATCTGTACTATCGGTTAGAAAAAACTGGGCTTGTGAAGCCGCTTCTCCTACGATACGAAACAAAGCGCCATAGGCGCGATTGTCTGGGTTAATAAAAACCTTTTCAGGGATTTCTGCTGCCTTAATAATATGCTTGCTAGGCATTTGATAAGCGTCTGCTAATAAAGAGTCTAGATTGTTTTCAATTGAGCGGTAAGAAAGATAAATTGTCGCTCGCATCTCTGGGTAAAACAGCTTGCTTTCACAATTGTTCAGCAGCTCAAAAAAGGCACTTGTGTTGTGTTTGAATTGATAAGGGCAATCACTGTTGATTTCTGTATAGACAGGGGTTGGGTAGCGAAGACTTAATTGCGCTTTTGGTTTTGGTAACATCACATTATCATTACAGGACAATGCAACAACGAATAGTAGTAGTATACAAATGTGTCTTATCATGGAAAAGTAACTTTTACACGTTTAATGCGTTTTTTATCGATAGATTCAATGGTAAAACACACATTTTCAAAATGAATTTTTTGTCTTAACTTAGGAAGGCTTTGAGCAGTTTCTAAAATAAATCCTCCCAGGGTTTCTGCTTCCCCTTTTGCTTTTTCAAAATTTTCTTCTAGGTCTAAATCGGTGATGCGATAGAAGTCCCTTAGGCTTACTTTAGCTTCAAAAACATAATTCTTGTGATCAATTTTTGAATACTCTATATCTTCATCGTCAAACTCGTCTGAAATATCTCCTACAATTTCTTCGATTAAATCTTCTAAAGTTACCACCCCAGAAGTCCCTCCATATTCGTCAACAACAATGGCAATGTGAATTTTCTTTTGCTGAAACTCTTTTAGAAGATCGTCTAGTTTTTTGTGCTCTGGCACAAAATAAGGTTCTCTTAATAAAGTGGTCCAATCAAAATCCTTATCATGAAGATTAGGCATTAAATCTTTAGAGTACAAGATTCCCTCTATGGCGTCAAGACGATCCTTGTAAACGGGAATCCTAGAATAACCATTTTCTATAATCAAAGGGACAATTTCTTTAAGAGACATGGTTGAGGATAACGCAAATACATCGATGCGCGGACACATTACTTGTTTGGTGTCTGTATTCCCAAAGGAGACTATTCCTTGGAGAATCTTATCTTCTTCTTTTGTTGTGTCACTTTGCTCTGTTAATTCTAGCGCTTCTGACAATTGATCGACAGAAAATGTTTTTGATCGTTGCCCAAAGCGACCTTCGATAAACAAGGTCAGTTTACTCATAGGAAGGGTGAGATAGAACAAAAAATAATGGTCTAACTTATAAAGGGTCCCCGCCATAAACTGTGAAAAAACCAGATTGTTACGGTTGGCATAAATCTTTGGTAAGATTTCTCCAAAAAGGAGAATAATAAAAGTGATAACCACCACCTCAATAAACAATTGTAGGTAGGCGTTTTCTATTCCTATAAATAGCCCTTCGCTTAAACTAGCAAACAAAATTACAATGGCAATATTGATAAAATTATTCGCTACTAGAATAGTCGCTAAAAGCCTTTTAGGCTTTTTAAGCATGGCTTCTATACGTGCTACTTGACGCTTTCCTTCTTCTTTTGCTTGTTCAAGAACAGAAGGGGTTAGCGAAAAAAAAGCAACTTCTGCCCCTGAAATTAGAGCAGAAGCCGTTAATAAAATCCCTAGTAAAGCCCATTTTACAAAAGTGATGGTAGTTACTGTACTAATTGAAATAAATAAGGCGGGCTCTGGATCCAAATATTAGGTTTAAAAATTAAAAGGGTAAATCGTCTTTTTTTCCTTTTGGTTCAGAAGTAGGAGGAGTACCTTCTGAAGTGTTTTTTGTCGTCAAGAAAGTAAACTCGTCTACATTAACTTCTGTACTGTAACGATCGTTTCCACTTTCGTCTTGCCATTTGCGGGTTTTAATTTTTCCTTCGAGATATACTTTGTCCCCTTTGGTCAAATACTTTTCGCAAATTTCTGCAGCCTTATTGCGCACAACGATATTGTGCCAATCGGTGTTTGTTACTTTTTCACCTGAATCTTTTTTGGTGTAGGTCTCGTTTGTGGCCAATGGAAAACGTCCAATGCATCCACCTCCATCGAAGTAGTGCATTTTTACATTATCCCCTAGGTGGCCAATTAACATAACTTTGTTTAGTGTTCCACTCATAACGGAAGATTTATTGGGTTATACATATTCAAATATAATAAAGTCACTTTAATCATCGTAATTTTTATCGATAAAGTGTTCTAGTACTACCGGGACAGGAAGAGCTTTAAGTGTTTTATAATCAATTGATTCTGGGATTTCATGCTTTACATTGATGTTCCAAAATTGAATGAATAAATGCTGGTGCGTTAGGATGTGTTTAATCGCTTTGGGGTAGATTATTTCGCAAGATTCTATGCCGTATTTTTTCCATTGAAGAAAATCGGGATGCTTAATCAAATCTTTTTTTGAGATGAGACGGCTTGTTTCGAGCAAAGGAAACTCATACAGATTTTGCCAGATTCCTTTGGCTTGCCTTTGACAAACAACGGTTTGCTTTAAAGGGGTGGTAAAGACGAAGTAGTTAAAATAGCGGTTCTTGACTTTTACTTTTTTTGTTTTGATTGGAAACACATTGACTTTTCCCTGTTGATATGCGATACAGTTTTGAACAAAAGGGCATTTTTCGCAGGCGGTTAACTTAGGGGTGCATTGTAAGGCCCCGAACTCCATCATGGCCTGATTAAAAGTATTGGGCGAAACGCCCTGCATTAAAGAGGTGGCTTTTTCTTTAAAATACTTGTGTGCTCCAGAAGCATCAATAGGCATTTCAATGCCAAAAAATCGAGACAAAAAGCGATATACATTCCCATCTACTACTGCTTGTGGCTCTTCAAAACAAATCGAGGCAATTGCGCTAGCAGTATAGTCTCCCACTCCTTTTAATAACATAAGCTCTTTAAAGGTGTTGGGAAATATTCCCTGGCGATCGTTTACCACCCAGCGCGCAGAAGCATGAAGATTTCTCGCCCTTGAATAATACCCTAAGCCTTGCCATAACTTCAACACTTTCTCTTCTGTGGCTGCGGCTAAATCAAAAATCGTAGGAAAGTTTAAAAGAAATGTTTCATAATAAGGTAGACCCTGTTGAACACGGGTTTGTTGTAAGATAATTTCTGACAACCATATGCGATAAGGGTCCTTAGATTTGCGCCATGGAAAATCGCGGCGATTTTCCACATACCAATCCAACAGTGTTTTAGTCCACTCCATTATGGACAAAATTACTGCATATCAAGGATTAAATTGATAAATATTAATGATTTAGGGGGGGATAATTGTAATATTTAATTTATATATTTGCGAATCTCAAATTTGAAGAGGGTTTGTTTAATATTTAAATTCTAATACAATGACAAAAGCAGAGATTGTTTCGAACATATCAGATCAATTAGGTATTGATAAAGGCGATGTGCAAGCAACTGTTGAAAAATTCATGGAAGAAGTTAAAGGTTCTTTAGAAAATGGAGAGAACGTTTATCTTAGAGGTTTTGGGAGTTTTGTGATTAAAACCAGAGCAAAGAAAACAGGAAGAAATATTTCTAAAAATACCGCAGTGATTATCCCAGCCCACAATATTCCTGCATTCAAACCTGCAAAAATTTTTATGAATGGCGTAAAATCAAAAGTCGCCGTCAAGTAATTATTAACCCTATTAACTAGTTATTATGCCAAGTGGTAAAAAACGTAAAAGACACAAGGTAGCAACGCATAAACGTAAAAAAAGACGTAGAGCGAATCGCCACAAAAAGAAATAGTGATCTGAATTCACTTTAAAAAATTCATTGTTCTTTGACATAGAGTAAACAACACAAGGTTTACTCTACAGGTTAAAATCCTGAAAAATTATTGTTTAATCGGCTAGGGAGATTCTCCTTTGCCACAAAATAACTCAGAGTGAATAAAGAACTGATTATCCGATCAAATTCCTCTGCGGTTGATTTTGCTTTACTCAAGGATGGAAAACTAATTGAGCTCAATAAAGAAGTTGAAGACAACAAGTTTTCGGTAGGCGACATATTTTATGCCAAAGTCCGAAAATCTGTGTCAGGTCTCAACGCAGCATTTGTCAATGTAGGTCACGAAAAAGATGGTTTTTTACACTATCATGACCTAGGTCCAAAACTGCCTTCTTTATTGAAATTTATTAAACAAATAAGTACAGGTAAAACAAAAGACTATTTACTCAAGAACTTTAAGTTCGAAGCAGAAATAGAAAAAACAGGGAAAGTTAGTGACATCCTAAACTCGAATCAACACATTCTTGTTCAAGTCGTCAAAGAGCCCATTTCGACAAAGGGTCCTCGCATTAGTTCAGAACTATCACTTGCAGGACGCTATATGGTGCTTGTTCCCTTTTCTGACCGCATTTCGATTTCTCAAAAAATTGAGGATCGCGAAGAAAAAAACAGATTAAAACGCTTAGTGCAAAGTATTCGTCCCAAAAATTTTGGGGTTATTATACGCACTGTAGCACAAGACAAAAAAGTGGCCGAACTAGACGCCGACCTTCAGCAGTTACTAACCCGCTGGAAGAAAATGTGCGCTAGTCTGTCTAAAATCAACAAGTACCCTACTAAAGTATTGAGCGAAATCAATCGATCTTCCTCTATTTTAAGGGATATTTTTGACGATTCCTTTACGGGAATTCATGTAGACGATAAAGGCCTGTTGGAAGAAGTCCAAGATTATCTTGAAACCATCGCTCCTAAAAAGAAAGGGATTGTCAAACACTATGCAAATTCTCTCCCAATATTTGAGAAATACGGCATTGAAAGACAAATCAAAACCGCTTTTGGAAAAACAGTTTCCATGCAAAAAGGAGCTTATTTGGTGATAGAACACACAGAAGCATTGCACGTGATAGACGTCAATAGTGGAAACCGATCCAATAAAGCAAAAAGTCAAGAAGACACCGCTATGGAGGTCAATATGATCTCTGCCACAGAAATTGCAAGACAATTGCGTCTACGCGATATGGGAGGCATTATTGTGATCGATTTTATCGATCTCGCCTCTAGTGAAAACAGACGAAAGCTTTTTGAACATCTCAAAGAAGAGATGAGTAGTGACAGAACTAAACACAAGATTTTACCCCCTTCAAAGTTTGGTCTGATACAAATTACTCGTCAACGGGTTCGTCCAGAGATGAATATCAAAACAAAAGAACCCAACCCTAATATTAATGGAGAAGTCGAAGCTCCAATTGTTTTACTTGATAAAATCAACGCAGACCTTAACAAAATTGTTAAGCATGCTAAGCATCGAAAAAAGAAAGTGCAGTTACATGTACATCCTTTTATCGCAGCCTACCTTAACCAAGGCGTCTTTTCCATTCGGACAAAATGGTGGTGGGAGCACAAAAAATGGATCAAAATTGTTCCTAGAGATGCTTACCAGTATTTACACTATCGCTTTAGTGATCAAAACAATAAAGCGTTACGTGCTTAAAATAAAAGCGGTACTCCTTTGAGTGCCGCTTTTTTTATGAAATAAAGTATCTTCATGCCATGCAAAAACATACTGCTTATTCTCTGGAGGAAGCTCAAAAAAAAATAGAGCATTACTGTGCCTATCAAGAGCGCTGTCATCAAGAGGTGGAACAAAAACTACGGCAGATGAAGATGATTCCTCAAGCAATTGAACTAATCATAGGGAAATTAATCCAAGACAATTATCTCAACGAAACCCGCTTTTGTCAAAGCTTTGCCCGCGGGAAATTCCGTATTAAGAAATGGGGGAAAGAGCGCATTGTACGCGAACTTAAAATGCGTCATATTTCTCCTTACAACATTAAAATTGCTTTAAAACAAATTCCTGAAGAGGATTATCTCACAACCCTTGCAGCTGTAGCTGAGAAATTTTGGCAATCGAATGCACATCGAAGTCTTTTGCTACGCAAAAAAAAGGTGATCGACGCTTTGCGATACAGAGGCTGGGAAAGCCATTTGATTTATGAAATGGTCACAACCCTAGAAAACAACTTGAACTCCCACTAAACCGTTCCCTAAAGGCATAGGGACAAGGTTGCTTTCGCTGTAAACTTCATTTAAAATATTATTGGCAGAAAAGCTCAAACGCAAATTATTTATCTGCCACTGCACAAACAAATCTAACACTTGATAGCTGTCTTGCATTGGACGCTGTGCGTGCTTAAAGGCAATGCTACCTGAAAGATCCTTAGTAACATTTGTGCGATAATTAAACGTAAAATGATGCCTTAAACTGTTAATCGTATAACGAGACGTATTTACTGCTATAGACTTGACATCGTCCTTCAAATAAACATAGCCTGCTTGTAATTGCTGTGGTTGGTTGCCAATTTTAAATTGGGTTTTTGCTTCTAACTCCACTCCGTGGGTATTGACTTCGCGCACATTGGTCGCTTCAAAGCGACCTTCTTCTGTAGGGCGAATGTAGTCAATAAGGTTCTCTGCCTGACGTAAAAAAGCGGCTGCAGAGAACTGAAAGTTGTTAATAATCAAACGCAAACCTAGCTCTTCGGTTAAGGCTTCTTCTGGCTTTAAATCCTCGTTCCCTAAAGTGGTGGAATCACTGTAATATAAATCTGTAAAAGTGGGGATGCGATAGGTATAACCCACATTTCCATAAATGCGTAAAGCCTCAGATAATGCATAGCTTATATCAACTCCTGGGAAAAGTTGCGTCCCAAAATCGGTATAATTTGTCACAGCTACTCCTGGTGTAATATCTAATTGATCGTTGCTTAAAAGAAAACGATGCTCTGCAAAAACAGTGGTCATAAAACGAGAGCGATCCCCTAGATTATTACTCGCTATGCTTACGTTAGCGAAATCTATTCCTAGTCCTGTTTGTCCTAATTTATTGGTATTAGAGGCATCAAAAGCAAACCCGACCTTATGGGTAATATGAAGATTGCGATAAATGGCTGGATTACTTCGTACAAAAATGTACTCATCCTGTCCTCTTCTCCAGTAAAGTCTGGGCTTCAACAACCAGTTTCCTTTATTTATTCGAGAAGAAAAGGCGATTAAACTCCCTTGGGTTTCTTCATATTGATCTGCATAAGAAGGCAAGGCATAAAACCCATTTGCCCCAAACTTACGCTCTGAAAATGAAGCGATAAAATCAATAGGAGAATTTTGTTTGTTAAACTGTCCTTTTAAAAAGACATTTTGATTTTCAAAGTCTGTATTGTAGCGATAACCGTCTGCCTTTTTGTGAGAATAGTGCGCTAAGAGGCTAAAATTTTCCTTCGAAGTTCCTACGGTCGATTCTACATTAACTTGATTATATGAGCCCGCTTGTAAATTAACTACTCCAGTGGTGTCGAGACTTGACTTAGTCACAATATTAATGGCTCCTGTAAAAGCATTTTGACCAAAGATTCTAGCCGCAGGCCCTTTGATAATTTCAATTCGCTCAATCACTTCTAGTGGAAGCGCTAGATTAAGGGTGTGATGTCCTGTTTGTGCGTCGTCTAGCTTAATCCCATCGATCAATAATAAGGTTTGGTCAAAACTTCCTCCACGAATGTAAAGGTCTACCTGCATCCCCGCTATCCCGCGACGGCGAATATCAACCCCAGCGACTTGCTGTAATAAATCTGCAATGGTGGTTACACCCGCTTGACGAATGTTTTCTCTTGTAATAACTTGGATTGAACGAGCATTTTCTGACAAGGGTAAATCAATTCTTGTAGAACTTACAATCACTTCTTTTAGTTGCTTAGTAGCAATAGAATCTTGCTCTTGCTGTGCTAGTGCATTGAAACATAAACATAGCAAAAGTAGTGAGAGATACTTTTTCATAATTTTAAATTTGGATTTGGGAGGGTAGAATGTTGTGAAGCCTTAGTCGCTCAACAATATGATTTTATTGTCACGCATTTCGATTGTTCCTGACGAAATGGTAAAAAGCGTCTCCTCTTTTGAAATGCTTTCAAATTGATTTTGAACACTTTCGGCAACAGTAATATTACCTTTTATTTTTACTGCTCCCGCTTGTAAAGTAGACACAATAGGGGCGTGGTTTTCTAATAATTGAAAACTACCATTTGTTCCGGGGAGGGTGAGTGACTCAACTTCCCCGGTAAATAGTGTGGCTTCAGGTGAAATGATTTCCAAATACATGCTTATTCTTCAGATAACATTTTTTCTCCTGCTTCAATGGCTTCTTCGATCGAACCTTTTAAGTTAAAGGCTGCTTCTGGAAGGTGATCTAATTCTCCGTCCATAATCATATTGAATCCTTTGATCGTCTCTTTAATATCTACTAACACCCCTGGGACTCCAGTAAACTGTTCTGCTACGTGGAAAGGTTGTGACAAGAAACGCTGTACACGACGTGCACGCGATACGGCTTGCTTATCTTCTTCAGACAATTCTTCCATTCCTAGAATGGCGATAATATCTTGTAATTCTTTATAACGTTGTAACAACTCTTTTACGCGTTGTGCACAGTCATAGTGTTCATCCCCAAGGATATCTGCCGTTAAAATTCTTGACGTAGAATCTAATGGATCTACGGCTGGGTAAATCCCTAGCTCGGCAATTTTACGAGACAATACTGTTGTAGCATCTAGGTGGGCAAAGGTAGTTGCCGGTGCTGGATCTGTTAAATCATCTGCCGGTACATATACTGCTTGAACTGATGTAATCGATCCCTTTTTTGTCGAGGTAATACGCTCTTGCATCGCTCCCATTTCTGTAGCGAGTGTAGGTTGGTAACCTACTGCTGAAGGCATACGCCCTAGCAGTGCAGACACCTCTGATCCTGCTTGTGTAAAACGGAAGATGTTATCGACAAAGAAAAGAACATCTTTTCCTTGGCCATCTCCAGCTCCATCACGGAAGTATTCTGCAATGGTTAATCCTGAAAGAGCTACACGAGCACGTGCTCCAGGTGGCTCGTTCATTTGTCCGAAAACGAAAGTTGCTTTAGAATCTTTCATGGCAGCTTTGTCTACCTTAGACAAATCCCATCCACCTTCTTCCATAGAATGTAAAAAGTCGTCTCCGTATTTTATAATGCCAGACTCTAACATCTCGCGTAACAAGTCATTCCCTTCACGGGTACGTTCTCCAACTCCTGCAAATACAGAAAGTCCACCGTGCCCTTTGGCAATGTTGTTAATCAATTCTTGAATCAATACTGTTTTTCCTACTCCGGCTCCACCAAAGAGACCAATTTTCCCTCCTTTAGCATAAGGCTCGATCAAATCGATTACCTTAATTCCTGTGAAAAGAACTTCAGTTGAGGTAGATAATTCATCAAAAGCGGGCGCTTCTCTGTGGATAGGTAAACCAGCATCGCCTGTTTTTGGTAAATCTCCTAAACCGTCAATGGCATCTCCAATAACGTTAAAAAGTCGACCATAAACTTCGTCACCTATTGGCATTTGAATAGGGTTTCCGGTTGCCGCTACTTCTGTTCCTCGGCTAAGGCCATCTGTAGAGTCCATCGAAATGGTTCTAACGGTGTCTTCTCCAATGTGAGATTGAACTTCTAAAACAAGTTTTCCTGATCTAGTTTTCACCTCTAGCGAGTCATAGATGTTTGGAAGACTGTTTTCTTTTCCTTCAAAAACAACGTCTACAACAGGCCCGATGATTTGTGAAATTTTTCCTGTATTTGATGCCATGTGGAATCTTTTTTTGGTATAGTAATAATTAGAGTGCAAATATAACCTTTCCCTAAATATTAGCCACCTTAAAACTATTATTTTTGTGTATTGTGCCCATGAATTTTCGGGGAACTTTATCTTTATGCCAAGTAAACCAAAATGAAGAAAATATTTTACGCATCTATTCGTTTTATCTTCTCTAAATACAATTTCTTTTATTTTAGAAATTTTAAGGTGATTGGAAAGAAAAATATTCCAAAAAACGGGGCCGTTTTATTTTCTCCCAACCATCAAAACGCATTGCTTGACCCCTTGTTGGTAGGGACAACAGCAGGAAGATCTGTTCATTCCCTCACTAGAAGTGATGTCTTTGGAGGGCCTTTGCAGTGGTTCCTCGATGCCATGCAAACCATTCCGGTTTATCGCATTCGAGATGGGTATGATAAGCTCAAAAACAACCAAAAGGTTTTTGAACATTGTTATGCGCTTTTAGCACAAAAAAAACACCTGATGATGTTTTCTGAAGGAAAGCACCATGATCAATACTATCTATTGCGCTTATCAAAAGGGAGCTCCAGGCTTGCAATCGAAGCACAGTTGCGTTCCCCTCGACATCCTATTTATTTGCAGCCCGTAGGAATCAACTATGGAAATCATCTTCATGCAAGGCACGACTGTACGGTTGTTTATGGAAAACCCATTAATGTTCAAGATTATCTTAGCTCTTATCAAGATCATCCGGCTAAAGGCCTCAATGCCCTGCGGGATGCTTTGCAACTAGAAATGGAAGCTTGTCTTTGGTATCCCAAAAATGACGAAAACTATACGGCAAAGAAGCAGTTTATCAATAGAAAGAATACAATTCAGGCGTTTCAAGTATTAAAAGCTGAATTAGAGAAATCTTCTCCAGCCTTAAAAGCCGCTTCAAAAAACCTGCTCATTTATAAAGGAGCGGTCATTTTGTTTAGCCTGCCAAATTTACCGGTTCATTTAGCGTTAAAACACATCATTGGTCGATTTGAGGACCATGTTTTTCACGCTTCTGTAAAATACTTTGGAGGTCTTATATTTTTTCTTTTATGGGAGGCTGTGGGCGTCAGTGTAGTTACTGCTTTAGTCAATTTTTATTGGGGAGTAAGCTTTTTTTTACTTTCCCTATTTAGCGTATTTGTCAGACAATACTTTATAATACGAAGTTTATAATCAATTTTAATGATGCTGTACTTATTTGAAACAATAAAACAGTCGCAATAGGGGCTTTTATTATATTATTAATAGTTTTTAATTATTATTTTTATTTAAATATAAATTTTAATTATTACATATCTTTTTCGCTCTCTTGATCTAAAAAAAACATTGTATCTTTAAACCATGAAAGATGTAATCATTATTGGGGCGGGACCCATTGGTTTAGCATGTGGTATAGCTGCAGAAAAGGCAAGCCTGGACTATTTAATTTTAGATAAAGGTGTACTAGTTAACTCGCTCTATCACTATCCTCAAAATATGACGTTTTTCTCTACTTCTGACCGACTTGAAATAGGAGAAATTCCTTTTATTTCTCATAACCCAAAGCCCACTAGAGCCGAAGCCTTAGAATATTATAGAAGAGTAACTGCAGCATGGGAATTAAAGGTAAACTTATATGAAGGCGTAGATCGTTTCGAGAAAACCAATGATGGCTTTATCGTTCACACCCCCAAAGGCAACTACCCGGCAAAAAATATTGTTATGGCGACGGGCTTTTATGATTTACCCTTTCTACTCAATGTCCCAGGAGAAAACTTACCAAAGGTGACGCACTATTACAAAGAACCCCACCCTTACTTTGGAATGGATATTGTGGTGGTTGGTGCGGCAAACTCAGCCGTAGATGTAGCCCTAGAAACCTACCGTAAAGGGGCCAAAAGTGTCACTTTAGTCATTAGAGAAAAAGAAGTGGGACAAAACGTAAAATACTGGGCAAGACCAGATATTGTGAATCGAATCAAAGAAGGGAGTATTCAAGCATATTACGAAAGTGAAATTACTGCTATCACTCCAAAAAGTGTGCAGATAAAAACCCCCCATAAAAACATAGAGATCAACAATGATTTTGTCCTAGCCATGACTGGATATCAACCTGATTTTTCTCTTTTAGAATCCTTAGGAGTTGACTTTCATTCAGACGAATATCAGACACCCATCTACGATGAAATTAGCATGGAATCCAGTCAAAAAGGAGTTTACCTTGCAGGGGTCGTTTGTGGCGGTCTAAAAACCAACAAATGGTTTATCGAAAACTCAAGAATTCACGCCCCCATGATTATGGACGTAATCTCAAAAGGCTTAAACTAATTTCGCTAGCGCCAGGACAGACCCCAGATGGATACCATCGTGGAATAATAAAAAACTTTGCGTAGTTTCAACACTATCCAGCACCATATTCGTCGAAGTAGTATACGGAGTATAGTTTGCAAAAAGGCCGCTGGCCAAATCTTTTTCAAACTGCTCATAGGTCGAAAATAAAGCTGCATCAATCTCTTTTACCTCTTCTGCTGTGTAGGAACGTTCTGGTTTAGTGCCTTTGGCAAAAAGCTTTACCCATTCTACTCGAATATGCATTTGGTTTCCAGAAACCTTGTACATCAACAATTGGTGAGTCACCATCGTATGGGCGATATTCCACATAATGTTATTGTTAAAACCCGCTGGGATTTTATTTAATTGTTCTAAGCTATATTGCTTGAGATAATGATGAAAGATTTTTCGGTTGTGAAGCTGGATAGCCAATTGGGTTTTCATAAATATTCTTTCCCTAAATATACATAAAATCAGAAAAGCACAAACGATTATTCCCTTTAGCCTATGGCCGTTATTGATTAGGCTAATTTGACTTTAACGAAGTCATTTCATTAAAATGGGTTCCGTTGTTAAACAGTTAAGGAGATGATTAGGGCATTAATTCTAGTCTTAGCTTAGGGAGAATAGTAGCACTTTTAGAGGACTAGATTAATAGGGTATTCTTTGCCAAAGGCATTTTGTGAAACCCTATTTTTTCCCTAACCTTGTGTTGATGAAAAACCTTCCCCCCCAACCTATAGACGGTGCAGAGATTTCTTGGTTTGCTCCCTTGTGCGATGGGGACGATGATTTTTTAGGGCACCGCAACCCCAATTATAAAAGTAACTGGAAAAATACTTCGGCGATTGTCAAAACAGCTGATCGCTTAGGATTTCGCAATGTGCTATGTCCCTCTTCTTATCAAGTGGGACAAGACACCTTGTCTTTTGTCGCGGGGATGGCGCCATTAACCGAGCAGATTAATCTCTTAGCAGCTATTCGATGTGGAGAAGTACACCCACCCATGTTAGCCCGCAGTATTGCCACTTTAGATCATATGTTAAAAGGGCGATTAACCATCAATATCATCTCTTCTGATTTACCGGGAACACAATTGCCTTCACCAGAACGTTATGCGCGCTCTAGAGAAGTGATTGAAATTCTTAAACAAGCCTGGACCCAAGACCGCATTGACTTTAACGGGAAATACTACCAACTTGACTTACCCACTGAACCGGTAAAACCTTACCAGCAAAATGGGGGACCATTGCTTTATTTTGGCGGCTATTCACCAGATGGCGTGGATCTTTGTGCTGAACACTGTGATGTATATTTAATGTGGCCAGAAACTCAAGAAAAACTGCAAGGCCTCATGGATAATATGACGCAAAAAGCAGCAGGCTATAACCGCACAGTACAGTTTGGTTTAAGGGTGCATGTCATCGTTCGAGAAACCGAAGAAGAAGCCCGGGCTTATGCCGATGGCTTACTCTCAAAATTAGATCTCGATCTAGGGACAGACATTCGCAATAGGGCGCAAGACGCCGCTTCTTTAGGGGTCGCAAGACAGTCTCAATTGCGCGAAGAAGCCGACGAAAAATACTATGTGGAACCCAACTTATGGACAGGGATTGGTCTAGCACGTTCAGGTTGTGGAGCTGCCATTGTGGGAAATCCCGACCAAGTCGTCGCTAAACTTGAACGCTATATGGAAATGGGGATACGCTCCTTTATCCTTTCGGGTTATCCACACCAGCAAGAGTGTGAATTGTTTGCAAAACATGTCTTGCCTAGAATTAAAACGGTCTCTCTCCCAGAAGCCTTTGGGCGAATGCCCAAAACAACGCCAAATAGCCCTTTGGCCAACGGGCCTAGAACATAAAATATGATTGACTTTATTATTGTCTTGTCTTATTTTGCCATCGTTTTATTTGTTGCGCTGCGCGGAAAAATAAGCGCAGATAGTTCTGCCGATGAATACTTTCTAAGCTCTAGAAATTTGCCTTGGTATTCGATAGCGCTTTCCACCATTGCGACGAATATTCAAGGCTATCAATTTTTAGGGATGATGGGGTCTGCCTATCTCTATGGCTTAGCTCAAGCGAATCTCGAAATCAATGCTGTTCAAGGAATTCTAATAGGAACCTTTGTTTTTGTTCCGCTTTTTCTGAAGGAAAAAATCACCACCATTACTCAGTTTATTGCTCAAAAACTGGGACAGCGCATTGCCCTGTTTTACTCTATAGCCAATATTGCCTTGTTTACAACGGTCACCCTGGGAGCAGCCCTCTTTTGGGGCGCTTATGCGGCTGATATGGTCTTTGGCGAACAGCTATCTTTTATACATGAGGATAGAATTATTCGCATTGCGATCTTGATTGTTATACTAGGGATTTTCTCTGCGGTTTATACCTATTTTGGGGGGCTAAGTGCCGTTGTTAAAACCGATATTATTCAGTTTAGTGTTTTGCTTATCGGTGGTATAGTGGTGTGCCTTACTGCGGTTTACCATCTAGGCGGTTGGGAACAATTGTATATTAAAACCCCCGAAAAAATGCAGTTGCATTTACCCTCTGATCACCCCACTTTACCCTGGACACACTTATTTGGGCTTTTCTTTTTAAACATCAATTATTGGTGTGCTAATCAAACCGTGATGCAACGTGCCCTTGCAGCAAAAAGTGTTACCCATGCCCAGACCGGTTTAATGGTGGGTGGGTTGATCAAGTACTTTATGGCGGTGATTATCATTGTCCCGGGGATAGCACTTTATGGCATTCTAGGCGATAGTCTAGGGGAGCCAGATTTAGCCTTTCCTTATTTGGTAAAAACCTATTTACCAGTGGGCGTAAAAGGGATCATTTTATGTGGTTTGTTTGCCTCTTTAATGAGTACGGTGGATTCTACATTTAATTCTTTAGCCACGCTGTGGTCAACCGATATTTATGCGGCTTACCTTAATAAAACCGCTACCGATCAACAAAAAATTAGCGCAGGACGCAAAGCGATTTTGTTTAGTTTAGGAACTGCTTTGATGATGGGCTTGATATTGTTATACCTCAAATTTGACAATCCAGATTCTGCCTTTACCCATACCCTCAATAATTTACGGTACTATATTAATTGCGGGATAGTGGTGTTGATTTGCAGCGCCGTATTGCTGGCAAAACCGAACAAGAAAGTTGTCCTATTGGCCTTTGTGGCCACCCTTCCCATCAACATTGGACTGCAGTTGATCTTCCCAGAGATGAATTACTTTGTACGAGCATTCTGGGTGATCTTTAGCGGTCTTTTACTGGGGATTATTGCTAGCAAAGGACAACTCAATAATTTGCTCAATTTGTTTCAGCCGGCGAGTAAACAAAGTAGAAATTGGGGTTGGGCATTAGCTTTAAGTTTAGTTTTCCTTCATTTTCTTTTTCATTAAAGCTGTTCTATAATGCTTATCTTGGGGCATATTTTAATTTATGCCACTTTGCATTATCGTTCCCTGTTATAACGAGGCCAACCGGTTTCCACAAGAACAGTTTAAACAATTTCTTTCTAAGCAAACCGCTGTGCAGTTGGTCTTAGTAGACGACGGTTCTACAGACAACACCTTAACGCTACTAACAGCGCTTTCAGCACACTTTCCACAACAAGTGGAAATACTAGCGCTGTCAGAAAATAAAGGAAAGGCTGGAGCCGTACAAGCAGGGATGCAACTGGCTTTACAAAAAGCTTCTTGTGATCGCTTTGCCTACCTCGATGCAGACCTTTCGACTTCTTTAGAAGAGTGCACACTTTTAGGAGAAAAAATCAATGCAGAAACCCGCTTTGTTTTTGGGTCCCGTATTCTTAAAACAGACAACCGTATTGAACGTAAATGGTATCGTTTCTTAATTGGTAGAGTAATAGCTACTGTTATTTCAAAAATGCTGGGGATAAGTGTTTATGACACTCAGTGCGGCTGTAAAATCCTCGATCGTAAACTGATTCCTATTGCCTTTGACGCCCCTTTTAGTTCTCGTTGGTTATTTGATGTAGAAATTTTCTTTCGCCTAATTAATACCCTTGGGGAAAAACAAATGATTGCCCAGTCTAAAGAAGTACCCTTGGATCAATGGTTAGACACAGAAGATTCTAGGGTCAAATTCTCTTATATGTTCCAATTGTGGTTAGATTTAGCCATTATTTATCGTCGTTACAAACAATGAAAAAACTATTTCCTCCCATCAATGCTGCCACTGTGACAGGCTACCTTTTAGTGCTGCTATTTTTAATTCGCGGTTTTTTTAATGGGACACTGCCTTTGATGGATAAAACTGAAGCGAGGTACGCAGAAATCGCGCGTTTAATGGCTGAAACCGGAGAATGGATCGTGTTACAAATTGATTATGGGGTTCCTTTTTGGGCGAAGCCTCCCTTATCGACCTGGTTTTCTGCAGCGAGTATTTCCCTTTTTGGCGAAGCTGAATTCTTTGTACGCCTCCCTTATCTTTTGGCTTGTTTAGCCATGGTCCTTTTAGTAGGAAAATACCGTCCTTCGAACAAAATGTCTTTTTATTTACCGGGTCTGGTTTTAATGAGTTTGCCCGAATTTTACTTGCACGCAGGGGTGGTCTCGACCGATACTTTTTTAAGCCTTTCAATCGCCTTAGTGATGCTCTCTTTTTGGGAAGGAATACAAGACAATGCAAAGACTTACTGGCGCTATTTACTCTTTGTGGGAATGGGCTTAGGACTTTTAACCAAAGGACCGATTGTAGGAATTTTAACTGTTCCGCCCATCTTGTTGTGGTGTACATTGAGTGATTTTAAATGGAAGACTTTATTGCGTTTCCCCATAGTTATAGGAGCACTTGTTTCGCTAGGGATAGCCGTTCCATGGTACATCTGGGCAGAGCTGCGCTCTCCAGGATTTATCGACTATTTTATCGTTGGAGAACATTTTAAACGCTACCTAGACTCGAGTTGGAGCGGAGACAAATACGGTTTCCCTAAGCAGCAACCCATGGGGATGGTTTGGCTGTTTTTGATTGGGGCAGTGCTCTCATGGATCGGTAGTTTTATCAAAAAAATGAAGGCACAGGGGCGTGGTCTATTTAAAGATCAATGGAGTCTTTATCTGCTGTTTTGGTTACTCTGGACGCCGTTCTTTTTTACCTCTTCAAAAAGCTTAATTCATCCCTATACCCTGCCGGTGATGATTCCTTTTGCGCTATTGATTGTTCATTATTGGGAAGGGATTAAACTCAAGAAAATCCATTTATTTTTAGCCCTTGAACTGCCGCTTTTATTGGTCGCAGTTTATTTTAGCGGAGCAGTGGATCAGGTTTTCCTAGATAATTCTGATAAGACTTTAGTCGCTAGCGCGCCAAAGAATTCGACGCTATATGCCCTAGATTGGAAATCTTATTCTAGTCAATACTACAGTCAAGGACAGGTTGAAGTAGTTCTGGCTGACACCCTTTTGCAACAGCTTAGAAAGAAAGAAGACTTTGCAGTCATTATTCGACACAAGGATTTTGAGGGTTTACCCCTGATTGTTAAAGATCAACTCGAGCTTTTAACCAAAAACAAAAAGAGAGGTGTTTATAAGGCCATTCACAAACAATACAGTGGAACGGCACAGTTATTCCCTGAAAAGAATTTTTAAATAAGGTAGGGTTATTCCACGGTAACCGACTTCGCTAAATTCCTGGGTTGATCCACATTACAGCCGCGTTGTACCGCGATATAATAAGAGAGTAATTGTAGTGGGATAGTCGATAAAATTGGGATAAATGGTTCTGAAGCATCTGGGATTTCAAGGCAGTAATCTGCCAGGGCTTTGACTTGAGTATCTCCTTCACTAACAATAGCGATGATACGGCCTTCCCTAGATTTAATTTCCTGGATATTGCTCACCACCTTATCATAGTAGCCTTTTTTAGTCGCAATAACGACAACAGGCATCTCTTTATCGATTAAGGCGATGGGACCGTGCTTCATTTCTGCCGCAGGATAACCTTCTGCGTGGATATAGGAGATTTCCTTCAGTTTTAAGGCACCTTCAAGGGCAACCGGGAAGTTGTATCCTCTTCCTAAGTAAATACAGTTCTGTGCTGTCTTAAAAGAGGTAGCGACTTCTTCTATAAAGGTTTGAGATGCTAATATCTGTTCTACTTTAGTGGGAAGGGTGGATAACTCTGTTAAGTATTCTTGGTATTGTGATCTTGAAAGGGTTCCATTTGCTTTGCCAAGGTATAATCCTATTAAAGAGATCACGGTGATTTGCGTGGTAAAAGCTTTGGTTGATGCAACACCAATTTCTGGACCTGCATGGGTATAGCAGCCCGTATCTGTAATCCTAGAAATGGTTGACCCTACTACATTACAGATACCATAGATAAAGGCACCTTTTTCTTTGGCGATGTTTATGGCCGCAATGGTATCAGCGGTTTCTCCAGACTGTGAGATAGCGATAACCACATCGTCTGGGTAGATTATGGGATTGCGGTAACGAAATTCTGAGGCATATTCTACTTCAACAGGAATACGGGTAAAATCTTCTAAAAGATATTCTGCCACTAAACCGGCATGCCATGAAGTTCCACAGGCAACAATAAGAATACGTTTGGCATTCAAAAACCTGTTGTCATGCTCGCGAAGGCTCGATAGGGTAATTACTCCTTCATCGCTTAGTAATCTACCACGTAACGTGTCTTGAATCGCTTTAGGTTGCTCAAAAATTTCTTTCAGCATAAAGTGATCATAGCCGCCTTTTTGAATGTTTTCTAAGCTCATTTGAAGCTTTTCAACATAAGGCTCTGCCAAACTATCGTCTTTAATCTTTCTAATTTTAATGGACTTACCAACGCGAATAATGGCCAAATGCTCTTCTTCTAAATAGATGGCTTCTTTGGTATATTCGATAAAAGGCGTAGCGTCTGATGCGACAAAGAACTCGTTTTCGCCAATTCCTATGGCTAATGGACTACCTAGGCGAGCAGCAACTAGTTCGTTTGGTTTTCTGCGATCAAAAACAACTATAGCATATGCCCCGATAACTTGAGAAAGTGCAATTTGCACCGCCTGTCCTAATTTAACCCCTTGCTGCTGCTGTACATCTTCAATTAGATTGACCAGTACTTCTGTATCAGTATCAGACGAAAAAGTAAATCCGCGGTGGATTAATTCTTTCTTTAAAGAAGCGTAATTTTCTATGATCCCATTGTGAACAACAACCAGGTTGCCAGAGTTAGACGTCTGTGGGTGGGCATTGGTGTCATTTGGCACCCCGTGAGTGGCCCATCTTGTATGGCCCAGGGCTAGGGTAGCTTTTTGTTCAGGATGTTGAGCAATAAGGGCCTCAAGGTCGCTTACCTTTCCCTTTGTTTTTAAAGTGTGTAATGCGCTGCCGTTATAAATGGATATCCCCGTAGAATCATATCCGCGATATTCTAAACGTTTGAGTCCTTTTATAACAATAGGTTGAGCTTGTTTATTCCCAATATAGGCTACAATTCCACACATAAGCTTTAGTTATTGAAATCGGTATAGATGACTTCTAATTTCAATTGTTTATCCTGTAATTCTTGCGGTGGGTTAGGGCCTACTAAAAATGTCCCTAAAGGGTTTTGCAATGCAGCGATAGGATATAATATGTCTTCGTTTTCAGAGAGTTTAGCGTTTTTAACAAAAGTAGAATTTATGTTAGCCGTTACCACTAATCCAAGCGCTACATTTTCTGCTAAATCTTCTTCTTCAGAACGAACGAGATTAGAAATATGTTCTGTAATTCTAAATTTATAACGGTAAGGGATACCATCTTGATATTCTAGTATTCCACTGTGAATCGTTTTATTGAGCGTATTATTTGAACCTGAACTAGGATCAGAAAAATAATCTGCTAATGGTAAATTATCTTCTAAACGATAGAGATATAAACGATCTGCAATTAAATCTCCTTCTGACCAGTTTTCTGTAATGGTTGGATCGACATAAAAAACGAGATTAGCTTCATTAATCAAGATGTTTGGAGATCTAAAATCCGCTAGATTTGTTGTGCTATCATCTTGATCAAACAAATTTATTTGCCCTATGTTTCCTAGTCCTCCATTAAGCATTATACGCTCTTGAGGGTTAGTGTTAAGGGCAATTTGTTCGTCGTTTGTTAGGTGATTGATTTGAACACCACTTGGTGTTATAAAATAAGTTTGAGAGATTGTTTCAATCACATCGTCAGAAGTATCTTCTGTGTCTTGGTCTTCATTGGCATCATATTCATAATTTAAACGAATTGTTGCTCCAGTTAGGTTGAGTAACATATAGAGATCCTCTGCAGGATTTTCCATTCTAATGTTAATTCCTTTAATGTGATTTTTGAAATTGCTATCGCTTGAAAGGGCATCGCTGCCTTCTGCATCTAGGATTTTTTCTTGAAAATAAGCAGTATCTAGTGGAATACGAAGACGCGGTGAAAGTCTAGTCTCTACTAGTGTTGTCTCGTCGACGTCTGTTGTTTCAGGATCGTCTTCTGTATAGTTAAAAGTAATCTCCTCAAAGTCTAATTCAAAAGAACCATCGTATAAACTTCTTCCAACAAGCCCTTCTTGATAAAAGTCTCTTCCAGAAAAATAGTCTGTAGCTGTCTCAAAATTATTATTAGGGTCTAAGGCACTAAAATGATAAGTTAACTCAGACACTTTTAAATTAAAGTTTGAATTGCGGTTACCAAAGATTGAATCTATTTCATAAAAATTGTCTTCAGCATCATAGCCACTGTTATCTGTGTCTAAATCATCTGTGATTCCATCGCCATCAGAATCTGCATCAAGGGGATTTGTTCCCTCTTGAGATTCTAATAAATCATCCACTCCGTCACCATCGGTATCACTTTGATTATCATCTGGATCAATGTCTAAAGCGTCTATTACCCCGTCTGCATCTCTATCATTTTGGTTCACTAAAAAGGGAATCTCTAGAAAAACCGAGCTAACCCTTTCGTTTTCATTGATGACGTTGACATTGTCTACATCTCCTGTCTCTTCTTGTTCTTGGGTATAAATCCCAAAACGAGGATCGCTCACTATCGCTAATTGGGTAGTGATATTCGCACTTTTTCTACCTAGATTAGGGAAATTATATCTTCCAAAGTGGAATACGCCTAATTGATCAGATTGAACATCTTCAAGATTACTTACGCTAAGAAAAACAGGAAACTCCTGGGTTTCTGTATCAAACTGATCTGTCGCAATAAGATCTACTCCTACAGAGTTGTATTCCTGATTACAAGCGGATACCAAAAGGGAAAGAGCCCCTATACGGAATAACTTTTTTACGATTGTCATGGGCAATTTAAAGGAAATTCGTGTTAAAGAAATTAACATAAGCATCTTCTTCTTGACTGTCTGCAAACGACATAACAGGTTTGTTACTCGCTGCGATTGCTTGAGCAACACTTGAAGGAATATCGTCTCCAGCAAGAATTACTCCATCAGAATGCGCAACGGCTAAATGAGTTAGTTGCTCATAATCTGGTGTTGCAAGGCTAGATAGATCTGCATCGATTTGATCAAAAGAGATTTTATCTTTTAGCGCTGGGTTTAATTCACCCCCTAAATCGTCTGGATAGATAGAGCTTACTATTTTGCTGTTTTCAAAAATTGGATCCTGTGAAAAATAGGTTTTCATGTACAAAGGAAAAAGTGAGGTAAACCACCCATGTAGATGAATAATATCTGGAGACCAATTTAATTTTTTAACAGTTTCAATAACGCCTTTTGTAAAAAAGATCATGCGTTCGTCGTTATCAGGGAATAGCGCACCATCTTTGTCGTGTAAAATTTCTTTGCGTTTAAAATATTCTTCATTATCGATAAAGTACACTTGCATGCGCTCTTTTGGGATAGAAGCCACTTTAATAATCAAGGGCATATCCATATCATTAATCACTAGATTCATTCCAGAAAGACGAATGACTTCATGTAATTGGTGACGACGTTCATTGATGATCCCATAACGAGGCATAAAGATCCTTGTTTGTCCCCCAGCATCATTAATTGATTTAGGGATTTTAAACGAATTAATGGAACGTTCCGTTTGGGGAAGATAGGGGATAACCTCCGAAGAAATTATAAGTACTTTTTTATTTTGCATAAGAACGATTTTACCTATTACGGCGAAAGTTTAGCAAAATTACAAAAAATCTTCCTACCATTAGAAAAAACAGTACTTTTAGCCTGTTAATCTTTTCCTAAATGACGGTTTTCAAAGAACAACAACTATTAAAAGAACATCTTGACTTTCAAAAAGATGCCAATATTGGTCTTGTTCCCACTATGGGAGCCTTACATGCTGGACACTTAGCCCTAGTAGAGCAAGCCATAAAGGAAAATGATTATGTCATTGTATCTATTTTTGTCAATCCTACTCAATTTGATGATCAAAAAGACCTCAATGCTTATCCCAAAACCCTTTCTGATGATTTACAAAAACTCTCGGTTTTTGAAGATAAGGTTTATGTTTATGCACCAGAAGTAAAAGATCTTTATCCCGAAAAAACAGCGACAGAACCCTATAATTTTGGTTTACTAGAAACAACGATGGAAGGAGCTTCAAGAAAAGGACATTTTCAAGGGGTGGCTACCATTGTCTTTAAATTACTTTCGGGTTTTATGCCTAAACGGGCCTATTTTGGCGAAAAAGATTACCAACAATTGTCTATTATTCACGCACTGGTAGCGCAAAAAAAACTTCCCATCACCATTGTTGATTGTCCCATAGTTCGTGAAAAAGATGGCTTAGCTATGAGCTCTAGAAACACTAGACTTTCAAAAGAACACAGAGACTTAGCGCCATTGATTTACAAGACTTTACAACAAGTAAAGGCGTGGAAAGGACAAAAGGATATTCCAGAAATAAAGCAATGGGTTGAAGAATTTTTTCAAAAAAATGCGGCCTTTGAACTCGACTATTTTTGCATTGCAAACGCTAATTCTTTACAAGCTGCATCGACCATACAAGAGTCACAAAAAATGCGAGCTTTTATTGCGGTAAAATTGGGGGATATCAGGTTGATTGACAACGTCAATTTTTAATATATTTGCGCCATGCAAATAGAAGTATTAAAATCTAAAATCCATAGAGTTACTGTTACAGGTGCCGATTTAAATTATATTGGAAGCATCACCATTGATAAAGATTTAATGGATGCCGCAAACCTTATTGAGGGAGAGAAGGTACAAGTCGTCAACATCAATAATGGAGAACGATTAGAAACCTATGTCATTGAAGGTGGTCGAAATACCGGCGAAATCACTTTGAATGGTCCTGCAGCTAGAAAAGTTCAAAAAGGCGACGTGATCATTATTATTAGTTATTGTAGCCTTGATATAGAAGAAGCTAAAAAGATTCAACCTCAGCTGGTTTTTCCAAACGAAGCGACAAATCTGCTAAAATAGTTTTGGAAAAATCTACTCCTCGTAAAGTTATTAAAACCCTTATCCCCTTATTGATAGGTGTTTTGTTTATCTATCTTTCAATTAATAACACGACCGAAGAGGACCGTCAAACCATCTATAATTCGATCAAAGACGCTCATTACGGCTATATTTTCTTGTCTTTGGTTTTAGGGCTTCTCAGCCATTTTTCTAGGGCTTATCGTTGGAACTTTATGCTTAATCCCATGGGTTATTACCCCCGTTTGATCAATAATATCTTAGCGATCTTTATCACTTATATTGCTAATCTGGGCGTTCCGCGTTCTGGAGAGTTTTTTCGTGCAACGGTTTTACAGACATATGAAGACATTCCTTTCGAAAAAAGTTTTGGCACCATTATAGCAGAACGCACCATTGACTTACTCATGTTATTATTAACCATAGGCTTAGCCTTGACCCTTGAGTCAGATTTAATCTATTCTTTTTTAGAAGAAAAAGCCATTAATCCATATAACATTATCGGTGGCTTGCTCTTGTTTGCTCTTGGGCTCTACCTTTTAATGAAACAAATTAAAAAGTCAACACATCCATTAGCGCAAAAAATCAATGGCCTCCTTAACGGCCTAGCCGAAGGTTTTCTGACCATCATCAAAATGGAAAAAAAGTGGGCCTATCTATTTCACACTCTTTTTATCTGGGGAATGTATATCGCCATGTTTTACATCATCAAGTTTTCGCTTCCAGAAACACAAGATCTAGGGTTTGAGCCATTGCTTATAGGCTTTATTGTAGGTGCCTTGACCATCTCTGCCACAAACGGCGGAATTGGGATTTACCCCTTTTCTGTTTCTTTAGTACTCATTAGCTATGGGATTTCAAAAGAGTCAAGTTTGGCCTTTGGCTGGATTATGTGGACCGCGCAAACAGTGATGGTGATTCTTTTTGGAAGTCTTTCCTTTTTCTTACTTCCCTTAGTCAATAGAAAAAAGTAAGCCCTGTTTTCTTTGAAAGGCGAAAAGCCTTTTCTTAATTTTAACCCATGAGTAAAGTAAAAAAAGCCTTTTTTTGCCAAAAATGCGGCACAAAACACGCCCAGTGGCAAGGACAATGCAACAGCTGTAAAGAATGGAACACCTTAGTTGAAGAGGTGATAGAGAGGCCAGCGGTTAAAGGCTGGACCGCTCCAGACAAGGCAAAAGCGTCCACCGCTCAACCTATTCCCATTGCAGAAATATCGACCAATGAAGAGGCACGCTTGCATTGCCCAGACCAAGAACTCAACAGGGTGCTAGGAGGCGGTTTAGTCCCCGGTTCGGTCACCCTTCTAGGAGGTGAGCCAGGAATAGGAAAATCTACTTTACTCTTGCAGATTTCCCTGCAAATTCCCCTTAGAATCCTCTATGTTTCTGGGGAAGAAAGTCAGCGACAAATTAAACTTAGGGCAGATCGCATTAGTGCAAAAAACGACCACTGTTATGTTTTAAGTGAAACACAAACCCAAAAAATTTTCCAGCAAATCAATGAATTAGTCCCAGATGTTGTTATCATTGATTCTATACAAACCCTGCAAACACAATACATAGACAGCAGCCCCGGCAGTGTCTCTCAAATAAAAGAGTGTACAGCAGAATTGATTCAGTTTGCTAAAAAAACGCACACCCCAGTAATTCTTGTAGGTCACATCACAAAGGATGGTAATATCGCAGGACCAAAGGTCATGGAACACATGGTCGATACTGTCTTGCATTTTGAAGGAGACCGAAATCATATTTACCGCATTCTAAGAGCGCAAAAAAACCGCTTTGGTTCTACCGCAGAAATCGGGATTTATGAAATGCAATCCACTGGTTTAAGAGGGGTCAACAACCCCAGTGAATTGTTATTGTCTCAAAACCCTTCACAAATGAGCGGTCATGCGATTGCCAGTACGATGGAGGGGATGCGCCCCTTGATGCTTGAAGTACAAGCCTTAGTTAGTACCGCGGTTTATGGTACCCCACAACGCAGCACAACTGGTTTTAATGCCAAACGTTTAAACATGCTTTTAGCTGTTTTAGAAAAACGAGCCGGTTTTCAGCTAGGTGCAAAAGATGTGTTTTTAAATATAACAGGTGGAATTAGCAGCGAAGACCCTGCACTAGATTTGGCCGTTGTAGCGGCCATCTTATCCAGTCATCACGATATCGCCTTACCAAAAAACACTTGCTATGCAGCAGAGATTGGTCTTTCAGGAGAGCTGCGTCCAGTACCTAAACTTGATCAACGCATTAGAGAAGCCGAAAAGCTTGGTTTTGAAACCATTATCACGGCAAACTTCAAACAAAAAAACCTTCCAAAAACTGGAATTCAAATTATTATGCGCGATAAAATTGAAGCCGTGGTAGCTCAATTATTTGGATAAAAAAACTAACTTGGTTTAACTTAAAACACTTTCCCCATGGAAAAAATTATTCAAGCTTTTTTAGATGAAGTAAGTGAACGCAACCAAAACGAGCCAGAATTTATGCAGGCCGTTACCGAAGTTGCAGAAAATGTAATCCCTTATATCGTTCAACACGATATTTATTATGGACAAAATATTCTAATGCGTATGGTAGAACCAGAACGCGTGGTTTCTTTTCGTGTGGCATGGATTGATGATAACGAAGAGATTCGTGTTAATCGCGGCTACCGTGTTCAAATGAACTCTGCCATTGGTCCTTACAAAGGAGGGTTGAGGTTTCACCCTTCTGTGAATTTAAGTGTACTAAAATTTTTAGCCTTTGAACAGGTGTTTAAAAATAGTTTAACGACGCTGCCTATGGGCGGTGGAAAAGGAGGATCAGATTTTGATCCCAAAGGGAAAACAGATACAGAAATCATGCGTTTTTGTCAAAGTTTTATGTCTGAACTTTTTCGACACATTGGTCCAAATCGTGACATCCCTGCAGGAGATATCGGTGTGGGAGGACGAGAAATTGGTTACCTCTTTGGGCAATACAAAAGATTAAAAACAGAATTTACTGGGGTATTGACCGGGAAAGGAGTTAGCTGGGGAGGTTCTTTAATTCGTCCAGAGGCTACAGGCTATGGCGTTGTATATTTTACCCAGCAGATGTTAGCCACAAAAAACAGTAGTCTTGAAGGGAAGAAAGTAGTCGTTTCAGGCTCTGGTAATGTAGCACAATACGCCTCTGAAAAAGTATTACAATTAGGGGGAAAAGTATTGACCATGTCAGATTCTTCTGGATTTATCTATGATAAAGAGGGGATTGATACAGAAAAACTCAATCATATTATGGACCTTAAAAATGTAAAACGAGAACGCATCCATAAGTACCTAGATAAGTATCCCCATGCAGAGTTTCACAAAGGGAAAACCCCTTGGGGAATCCCCTGTGATGTCGCCTTGCCTTGTGCTACGCAAAATGAATTATTCGAGGAAGACGCAAAACAATTATTAGCAAACGGCTGCATCTGTGTAGGAGAAGGGGCAAACATGCCCACCACTCCAGAAGCCATTCATCATTTTATTGAAAACAAGATTCTATTTGCACCTGGTAAAGCCTCTAATGCAGGAGGTGTTGCCGTTTCTGGTTTAGAGATGGCACAGAACTCTTTGCGCTATAGTTGGTCGAGAGAAGAAGTTGATAATCGCTTACAAACTATCATGCAAGACATTCATCAATCTTGTGTTGATTATGGCACTGAAGATGGCTTTACCAATTATGTCAAAGGAGCGAATATTGCTGGTTTTGTCAAGGTCGCAGACGCTATGCTCGCACAAGGAGTCGTCTAATTTCAACAAATGCTGGTTCAAACAAAGGCGCTTGTTCTTCATAGTATTAAATACAACGATTCTAGTTTAATCGCCCATTGCTATACCGAAACTTTAGGCATACAATCCTTTATGCTGAAGGGCATCCTTTCTGCCAAAAAAGGAAAGATGAGGAAAGCGCATTTTCAGCCTTTAACCTTATTAAATTTACAATTTCAACACAAAAATAAAGGTGGTCTTAATTTCATTAAAGAACTTAAAGTTGAGCAGCCTTACCAAAGCATCTATACGTCAATCGAAAAAAACACCATTGCACTGTTTTTATCAGAAGTATTGTACAAAAGTCTTCGGGAAGAAGAAGCGAATTCTCTCTTGTTCGAATACCTTGAAAACGCTTTGCTATGGCTAGATTCAAACGATAATATTGTCAATTTTCATTTACTTTTTTTATTAAAACTAACCCAGTTTTTAGGTTTTTATCCTAATGTTCAAGAAGAGCATGGCGATTACTTTAATCTAGAAGACGGCTGTTTTAGTTTACACAAACCCCTTGAACTTCACCTGGAAGGAAGTACCGTCAGGCTTTTAAGACAATTATTGGGCATGACTTTTGCTACAGACAATTTGCCAAAATTAAATCAATCGTCACGGCGTGAATTACTAAATGCACTAGTACAATATTTTGAACTTCACTTACATGGGTTTTCTAAGCCAAAATCTCTCGACATACTCCATCAAATCTTCCGCTAAACGGTGGTGCTTGTTGTTATTTACTATACTCATTAGTACCGTAAAATTATTTGGTCAGACGGTTACAATCATTGATGCCTTTACCCAGCAACCATTAGAAAATGTAATGATTGTCAATCAAGATAAACAACGTTACACCACCTCTAATCTAGAGGGTAATATCAACCTTAACTATTTTGCCGCTACAGATTCCCTTCGTTTTCAATTGATGGGTTATGAAACCGTTACCCTATCCATAGAAGAAATTGAAGGCAGTAAAAATGTTATCGCTTTATTTCTAGATGAAAAACAACTCTCTGAAATTGTTCTCTCTGTTGCACGAACCGCAGAACAGTCTAAGAAAATTGCAGAAAAAGTATCTGTCATCAATCAAAAAACAATCGCATCACAATCCCCGGCGACAGGGGCAGATTTATTGCTGCTTGCCCCTAGTGTTCGCCTGCAAAAATCACAAGGTGGAGGAGGAAGTCCAGTCTTAAGAGGTTTTGAAGCAAATCGGGTTTTATTAGTGGTTGATGGTGTTCGACTAAACAATGCCATTTATCGTTCGGGACACTTGCAAAATGCGATTACGGTAGATCCTAACAGTATTGAGCGAGTTGAGGTTATTTATGGCTCTTCTTCTGTAGGTTATGGTTCAGATGCATTAGGAGGGGTTGTACATTATTATACAAAAACCCCTAAAATCAATAATCGTCAAACCATGTCAAGTGGGTTTTCCTCTACTTACAACAGTGCTCAAAATGCTTTTATCAATCATTTTGAAACCGAGACTAGCTTTAAAAAATGGGCTACTTATACCAGTTTAACTTACGCTAGCTTTGGAGATTTAAGGATGGGAAAAAAAAGGTCTCACGGCTTTCAAGATTGGGGCTTAGTCCCTGCGTATTCAAAAAATAATGAAGACACCTATTTTGCTCAACCTTCTGTTAACCCAGATCCAAACCTGCAAAAAAACGTGGGCTATACGCAATTTGACCTCTTAGAAAAAGCTGTCATTAATTTACCTAAAGCATCTCAATTACTGCTTAATTTTCAGTTCTCTAACTCCTCAAACATTCCGCGATTTGATAAATTAAATGAATATAGCAGTGGAAGTCTTCGCTTTGCAGAATGGTTTTATGGTCCTCAAAAAAGACTTCTTTTCTCTCCACAGTTAAAACTATTCCCAAAAAAGAATCTCTTGTATAAAGGAACCATTACTACCGCTTTTCAAGCTATTGAAGAATCAAGAATTCAACGAAAATTCAACAGCTTGACGCGTGAAACTCAAAAAGAGAAGGTAAAAGTAGTAAGTATCAATGGGGATTTTGAATTTGCTAAAAAAGAGCAAAGTAGTATTGCTTATGGCTTTGAATTAGTCCATAACAGAATTGAATCTACTGCTCAGGCAAAAGACCTTATCCTAAATGGAAATACCATTAGTTCCTTTGAGAATTTTAGGCCTATCCCCACACGATATCCCAGTGATGGCAGCCATTACAACACTGCTGCCCTATATGGGAATTTTCGCTATGATCTGTCAAATAAAACAACCCTTGCTCTTGGGGGAAGGTATACATCAACTCACTTAAAAGCCAACTGGAAAGAAACGGCATTAATCAATTCTGACCTTAACCTTGTTGACGTCAAAAACAACGCATTAACCGGAAGCTTTTCTGTCTCTTATCGCCCTAAAAAAGACTGGAGACTCAATCTTTTATTATCCAGCGGCTTTCGTTCTCCTAATGTAGATGACTTAGGAAAAATCAGAGAAAATAAAGGCATGTTGCTCGTCCCTAATCCAGATCTAGAACCAGAATATGTTTATAATGTCGACGGGGGAATCGCTTATCTTCCCATAGAAAAAAGCCTCTATTTCAATTTGCGGTTTTACCATACTTCTCTACAGGATTATATCGGCAGAATGCTTTATGTGGTGGAGTCAGATCTAACGACTCTTGCGCCTGGAACAGTAGAGTTTAGAGATGATATTGTCACCACGCAAGCCAATACTAATATTGGGAATGGTCGCATCTATGGCGCCTCTTTTGAAGGAGGAGTAAAACTAGGAAACCGACTAGATTTCTCTACTAACCTAAGCTATACCTACGCAGCAAGAAATGAGATGGTAGGCGCCTTGCCCTCTATTCTACCTTTTTATGGAGGAGCGATATTGCATTACAAAAAAGACGCACTTAGTCTAAATCTTAACTACACCTTTAATAGTAGTAAAAACCCAGAAAACTACAGCCCTGGCGGAGAAGATGGTTTAGAAGAAACACCTATTCTCTCAAACACAAACAATCAAACTGTTTTTGCAGGTACCCCAAAATGGTCGATACTTTCCTTTAGAGGAAACTATCAAGTCAACAAAATAGTACTTCTAAATGCAGGAGTTGAAAATATTTTTGACCAACACTATCGCACTTTTGCTTCGGGGATATCTGCTCCAGGAAGAAGTCTTATTTTAGGAACAAGGGTGAACTTTTAATAAGTTTTTGCCACTAGGGCAGCCTTGACCCGGGGCCACTCACTTTTTATAATACTTAGTACCACACTATTTCTTCGACCAAATTCAGCTGTACAATTGTTGCGTAACGTTCCTTCAAGGGTACATCCTATTCCTTGCATCGCAGCGATGCTTTTGGCATTTTTGGCGTCAGACCTAAACTCTACACGTTCCATCTTTAAGGTCTCAAATGCATGGGTCAATAATAGTAGCTTACAATGACGATTTAAACCCGTGCGATGAAATTCTTTTCCATACCATGAGTAGCCTATGTTTAAGGTTTTATGGTGAAAATCCATCCCATAAAAACGGGTGCTGCCAGCTATTTTTTGATTTTTTTTATCAAAAATCAAAAAAGGATAACCGGTTTCTACCACTCTTACTTCAAGTGCTGATTGAAGGTATTTTTCCAGTTTTTCTTCTCCTGCTGCAGAGGTCAAAGAATAGGTCCATAAATCGGGTTCTTTTAAAGAAAATGGCAGCAAAAAAGCATGGTCTGTGATCGATAAAGGGCGCAATTGAACACGCTCATTTTCAAGAATTAAATCTTTTTTAAAGTTAAATACCATAGTGAAAACAGGATGTTGCGGTTTGGTTAAAGTGTAAATGTATAAAATTCCTTAATTTCGCAGCTTTAGAACAACACCCTATGGGCTTTAAAGAACATAAGCAACTTAATTTAGCAGCAACCGATCAAGAGATTCTCTCTTTTTGGGAAGAGGAATCTATTTTCGAAAAAAGTGTAAGTACACGAGAGGGGCAAGCTCCTTATGTTTTTTACGAAGGTCCGCCATCGGCAAATGGTATGCCTGGGATTCACCACGTGATGGCTCGTGCGATAAAGGATATCTTTTGTCGTTATAAGACTCAAAAAGGCTTTCAAGTAAAACGCAAGGCTGGTTGGGACACCCATGGTCTTCCGGTAGAATTAGGGGTTGAAAAAGAACTAGGGATTACAAAAGACGCTATTGGGAAAAGCATTAGCGTTGAAGAATACAATCAAGCCTGTAAAAAGGCGGTCATGCGTTATACCGATGTTTGGAATAGATTAACCGAACAAATGGGCTATTGGGTCGATATGGAAGATCCCTATATCACCTATAAATCAAAATACATCGAATCGGTATGGTGGCTCTTGAAACAAATCTATGACAAGGATTTGTTGTACAAAGGATATACCATTCAGCCGTATTCGCCTAAAGCAGGAACTGGTTTAAGTTCACACGAACTCAATCAACCAGGGACCTATCAAGACGTGACTGATACTACGATCACGGCCATGTTTAAAACCCTTCCTGCTAGTCTTCCGGAAGAATTAAAAGAGGTTGGGGAGCTTTATATTTTAGCCTGGACGACAACGCCGTGGACCTTGCCGTCTAACACAGCGCTAACTGTTGGGAAGAAAATCGATTATGTGGTTGTAGAAACCTTTAATCAATACACCCATTTACCCATTAAAGTCCTTTTGGCGAAAGCCTTAGTAGGGAAACAATTTAACGGAAAATACACTGCCGTTGAGATAAAAGAAGCCTTGAATGCTTATGAGGCAGGAGCCAAAAAGATCCCTTACTTCATCCATCAAGAAATCAAAGGAAGTGAGCTCGTGGGGATCCGCTATGAGCAATTATGGGATGATGCACCTCTACCTTTAAATAATACCGAAGATGCTTTTCGTGTTATTTCGGGAGACTTTGTCACCACAGAAGATGGAACAGGGATTGTACACACCGCACCTACTTTTGGGGCAGATGATGCCCAAGTCGCAAAAGAAGCAACACCACCAGTACCGCCATTATTAGTATTAGACGAAAACGACAACGAAGTTCCCTTAGTAGATCTCGAAGGAAAGTTCCATGCTAGCCTTCCAGAAATCGGAGGGAAATATGTCAAAAACGATTATTACAAAGAAGGGGAAGCTCCAGAAAGATCTGTCGATGTAGAAATCGCGATTCGTTTAAAGGAAGAAAACAGGGCTTTTAAAGTAGAAAAGTATGTGCACTCCTACCCTAACTGCTGGAGAACAGATAAACCCATTCTTTACTATCCTCTAGATTCTTGGTTTATCAAGGTGACCGATGTTAGAGATAAAATGGTCGCCCACAATAACAAGATCAACTGGAAACCTAAATCTACCGGAGAAGGACGTTTTGGGAACTGGTTAGCAAACGCGAATGACTGGAACCTTTCTCGTTCTCGTTTTTGGGGAATCCCATTACCGATTTGGAGAACAGAAGACGGAAAAGAAACCGTCATTATGGGATCAATGGAAGAATTAATCGACGCGATTGAAAAGGCTATTGCTGCTGGTTTTATGCAAGAAAACCCCTTCAAAGATTTTGAAGTAGGCAATATGAGCGAAGAAAACTATGATCGTATTGACCTGCATAAAAACAGTGTTGATCCAATCATTTTATGTAGTCCTACTGGCCAGCCCATGCAGCGAGAAAGTGATCTTATTGACGTGTGGTTTGATTCTGGATCCATGCCATATGCACAGTGGCATTATCCCTTTGAAAACAAAGAAATGATTGACGATAATAAAGCCTTCCCTGCAGATTATATCGCAGAAGGTGTCGATCAAACCCGTGGATGGTTTTACACCTTACACGCCATAGGAACCTTAGTTTTTGATTCAATTGCTTATAAAAATGTCGTTTCAAATGGCCTGATCTTAGACAAGAACGGACAAAAAATGTCCAAGCGATTAGGGAATGCCGCAGACCCTTTTGAAACCCTAGAAAAATATGGTGCAGATGCCACACGCTGGTACATGATTTCTAATGCTAACCCATGGGATAACCTCAAGTTTGACCTCGATGGGATTGCAGAGGTTTCTAGAAAATTCTTTGGCACATTACACAACACTTATTCTTTCTTTAGTTTATATGCTAACATTGATGGCTTTAGCTTTAAAGAAGCCAGCATTCCTGTCGATCAACACTCTGAACTAGATCGCTGGATTTTATCAGAACTCAATCGCTTGATTGAAGAAGTCGATGCAGCCTATAACGACTATGAGCCTACTAAAGCGAGTCGCGCTATATCTGAATTTGTACAAGAAATTATGAGCAACTGGTATGTGCGTCTTTCCAGAAGAAGATTTTGGAAAGGAGAATACCAGCAAGATAAAATCGCGGCCTATCAAACCCTGTTTGAGTGCTTGTTAAGCATTAGTAAATTAATGGCACCTATAGCGCCTTTTTATGCAGATCAATTGTACCGCGATCTATGCGCTGCAACACAAGTAGAGGCCTTTGACTCTGTTCACTTGGCACAATTCCCTGTGGCGGTATCAGAAATGAGAAACCCTGCCTTAGAAGATCGCATGGGTAAAGCGAGAACCATTGCATCCTTAGCCCTTTCGCTTCGCAAAAAAGAGCAAATCAAAGTGCGACAGCCTTTACAGAAAATCATGATCCCTGTGCGCAATGCAGCAGAAAGAGAAGCGATTGAGTTGGTGGCAGATTTAATACAGTCAGAAATCAATGTAAAATCGATTGAATTATTAGACGATGCGAGTGATATTTTAGTCAAAGAAATTAAGCCAAACTTTAAAGCCTTAGGCCCTCGTTTTGGCAAGAATATGAAAGCCGCTGTGGGCGTGATCAATTGCTTAAGCGACGAGCAAGTTAAAAGCCTGGAAGCAGGAGAAACTCTCGCCGTTGAAATCAACGGGGAAGCCGCTAATATTGAACCAAATGATGTGTTGATTCAATCAAAAGACATCGAAGGGTGGTTAGTAGCAAATGGCAATGGTCTAACGGTTGCGCTTGACATCCAATTAGATGATGACTTGATCGATGAAGGAATCGCTAGAGAGATGATTAATCGCATTCAAAATTTAAGAAAAGACGCCGGCTTTGAGGTGACTGATAAAATTATCCTATATTTGAAAGATGATGTTACCCTTGTCAAAGTATTTGAAAAGCATCAAGCCTACATACAACAAGAGACATTAACGACAAAAATTGTGATTGAAAAGGAATTGATCAAAGGAGATTCTATTGAATTTGATCAAGTTAAAACTATTGTTAAACTAGAAAAAGTTGAATCATGAGTACTGTAGTAAAAAATCGATATTCAGATAAAGATCTACAAGAATTTAGAGATCTAATTGAAGAGAAAATTGAGAAAGCAAATGAAGATCTCGCTTTATTGAAGAGTTCCTACATGAATAATGGAAACAATGGAACAGAGGATACTTCTCCCACCTTTAAAGCATTTGAAGAAGGATCACAAACCATGTCAAAAGAGGCCAATACTCAACTGGCACTTCGTCAAGAAAAGTTTATCAGAGACCTTAAAAATGCACTTATTCGCATTGAAAATAAAACCTATGGCGTTTGCCGTGTTACTGGGAAACTGATCCAAAAGCAACGCTTGATTTTAGTGCCTCATGCGACCTTGAGCATTGAAGCAAAAAACATGCAAAAATAAACGTGTACCGCCTCTTAATAGGCTGCTTATTCGTTTGTAGCCTCTATGGGCAAAACCAACATAAACTCTTGTGGGAAGCAGATGCTTTTGACTTGATTTGCCTTGAACTTCCTTTTGCAAACACTGTTGTGGTCTCCACCACGCTAGATAATACAATTGCGCTAGAATATCAAACCGAAGGCGAATATAAAAATCATCTTGTGTTGCGCACTTTTCAAGTTGGAAAAACATTACAAGTTGTCGAACAAAAAGGACCTAGCTTCAACGCTTTTAACGATAAGCTTAGTGCCCATAAAGTCTGGGTCTCTACCTTAAAATTGTTTTTGCCAGATCACTTTAATCTTCAGCTAGAGGCGCAAAATAGTCGCCTAGATATTCAAGGAAATTTTAACGCGTTAAAACTTCAATTATACGAAGGTGATATCATGATTAAGGGGCAAAAGATCACTGGAGAGGTCAAAACCAATAAAGCAGACATTCACCTTTTTGGCGAAAGCCATAAAGCCCATGCCATCTCAAAATATGGAATAATTAGTGGTCCCTTTATTCCCGCTAATCAAAGCGAACTTAAACTCAGCTCGACCGAAGGAAATATTTCCTTTATTTCCCAGAGAAAATAACTACTTTTGAACTTTCAAAATCAATGAAAACTACACTTCCTAAAATAACGATTCAAACCGCGCTCTTGATCATATTTTTGATTTTAGGAATCGATCAAGCCTCTAAGATTTATATCAAGCTCCATTATCCTTTATCCATCTATGGTCAAAAAGCCATTGTAGATTGGGGTTTTTTTAAGCTATTATTTATTGAAAACAAAGGAATGGCTTGGGGAACTAAAATCAATGATATTCTACCTTTTTTGAGTGAAGATGTAGCGAAACTTTTACTCACTTTATTTCGTTTAGTCGCGATTGGATATTTGGGGTTTTGGCTGTTCTCTTTATTAAAAAAAGAAAGTTCTTCGCTATTGTTATTAGCCCTTTCTTTCATCTTTGCGGGTGCAGTAGGAAACTTGATTGACTCTTTATTTTACGGTGTGATCTTTTCACACTCTTATGGGCAAGTTGCTACTTTATTTCCTGACGAAGGTTATGCGACTTTCTTTTATGGTCATGTGGTCGATATGCTACAGTTTCCACTTGTTTCATGGACTTGGCCAGAATGGATCCCCATGGTGGGGGGCAAAGACTATACTTTCTTTGAATACGTCTTTAATGTTGCCGATGCTGCCATTAGTACAGGCGTAGCCATCTTATTCTTTTTCAACAAAAAGATCTTCGGTTAGAGAAAACAATACACCTGCTCTGGAGTAACACAATAATGCAATTTTATATCTGTTTTTTCTACTGGGATACTCTTTTCAGGAGGAAAAAAAGAAAGGCCAATAAAAAGACATTTTTCATCACATTGCGCTAAAAAACGATCGTAAAATCCTTTGCCATATCCTATTCTGTTCCCGTTTAAATCATAGGCCAACAAAGGAACAAAGACGACTTCCACTTGTGTAGGAACCACCGCAATTCCGCCTATCGGTTCTGGTATCCCAAAGGAGTTAACCTTGATCGGGGTAGCATCTGTTAAGAGAAGGTGAGATAAGTTGTAGTTCGCTTCCATTCTGGGCACAATCACTTCTTTGTCTTTACCCTGTAAAAGGGTCAAAATACTTTCTGTGTCTATTTCTTTTTGCCTTGTGCTACTTAAAAAAAGATGGAAATAAGTCTTTTCCCACAGGGGTAAGGACAAGAGTTGATTCGCGATTTGTAGGCTTTTATTCGCTACTTCTTTTGGCGGTAACGCCTCCCTTTGCTTTTTGTAATCTGACCTAAGTGAATTTTTGTCCATTATTTGCCTCCTTCTGCACAAAGAAAAGCATTATTTTTGGCTTAGATCCTTTCGCTTAATGGAACATACTGATCTTTCTATCCAACTCAAAACACTTCCTTCTAGTCCGGGAGTGTATCAATATTTTGATTTAAAAGGAAGCATTATATATGTAGGCAAAGCCAAAAATCTCAAAAAAAGGGTCAACTCTTATTTCACAAAGAATCACGATAATCACAAAACAAGAATACTGGTCAAAAATATCGTGACCATAGAACATATCGTGGTTGAAAGTGAAATGGATGCCTTGCTGTTAGAAAACAACTTGATCAAAAGGCACAAACCTCGCTACAATGTTTTGTTGAAAGACGACAAAACCTATCCGTGGATTTGTGTTAAAAAAGAACGCTTTCCAAGAATTTTCGCCACGCGGAAAATCATCAAAGATGGCTCAGAATACTTTGGCCCTTATACCAGCATGAAAACGGTGCGTACTCTTTTAGATTTGATCAAAGGACTCTATCCTTTACGCACTTGTAATTATGATCTTTCTGCAGAAAAAATCGAAGCTCAGAAATACAAAGTTTGCTTAGAATACCATCTAGGAAATTGCCTTGCACCTTGTGAAGATAAAATCGATGCAGCGCAATATGACGAAAATATCAAAGCCATTCGCGCCATCATAAAAGGGAATTTTAAGGACTCCTTACTTCAATTTAAACAGCAAATGCAAGCCCATGCTGCCAATATGGAATTTGAGGATGCCCAAAAAATCAAAGAAAAACTAGATGTACTTCAAAATTACCAAGCAAAGTCAACCATTGTCAATCCTAAGATTTCTAACGTAGATGTCTTCTCTATTATCACAGACGAAGCCTATGGCTATGTCAACTTTTTACAATTGTCTTATGGGTCAATCATTCGTTCTCATACCATTGAAATCAAAAAGAAATTAGCCGAAACAAAAGAAGAATTATTGTCCCTTGCCATCATAGAAATACGTCAGCGTTTTCACTCCCAATCGCCAGAGGTATATCTTCCTTTCGCGCTTGATTTAGGAGATAAAATCAAAGTGACTGTTCCCCAATTAGGCGATAAAAAACACCTGGTTGATTTGTCAGAACGCAACGCAAAATATTTCCGTATGGAGCGCTTTAAGCAGATGCAAATTGTCGACCCAGATCGCCATACCAATCGCTTAATGACCCAGATGAAGGCAGATCTTCGCCTGTCTGAAGAACCCCGACATATCGAGTGTTTTGACAACTCTAACCTGCAAGGCTCTAATCCTGTCGCGGCTTGTGTGGTCTTTCGCAACGGGAAGCCTTACAAAAAAGATTATCGCCATTACAACATTAAAACCGTTGAAGGACCAGACGATTTTGCCTCGATGGAAGAAGTGGTCTATCGCCGCTACAAACGCCTGGTAGAAGAGGGAGAATCCTTACCGCAACTCATTATTATCGATGGCGGGAAAGGGCAACTTTCTTCTGCTTTAAAAAGCTTGGATGTTTTAGGCTTAAGAGGGAAGATTGCTATTGTAGGGATTGCAAAACGCCTCGAGGAAATCTATTTTCCTGAAGACCCCATCCCCTTGTATTTAGATAAAAAGTCTGAAAGCTTAAAAGTCATTCAACTCTTGCGGAATGAGGCCCACCGCTTTGGGATCACCTTTCACCGTAACAAACGATCTAAAGGCGCGATTAAATCGGGTTTAGATGCCATTCCTGGAGTAGGTCCTAAAACTAAAGAAACCCTTTTGAAAAAATTTAAATCCTTTAAACGCATTAAAGAAGCCACAGAAAACGATTTGATTTTTGTTTTAGGGGAAAACAAGGGAAAACAATTGTATCAACATTTGCACTCAAAAGCTTAACCGTTAATTAATCCCTAATGCGGTCAAAGTCTCTAAAGGATTTTTTAAATTGCTAAGCAAGAAAATAACGCATGAAAAAAGCATTCTTCTTCCTATTAATTAGTTGGAGTGCGAGTTTTTGTTTTGCACAAAAACAAGAATTGCTTCCTGCCAGCGCGCCACAAGACGCCTTTAAAGATGGAGAGTTGTTCGAGTTTCGCATTCACTATGGTGTTTTTAATGCCAGTCGTATTACCCTAGGAATCACAGCAGATACCTTAGATCAGGCCCCTGTATTCCATGCAAAAGGCTATGGCCGAACCACCGGACTAGCGCGTTTATTTTTTAAGGTCGAAGATCATTACGAATCTTATTTTGGGCAAAAAGACGGCTTACCACGCTGGTTTATACGCGATATAAATGAAGGGGGCTATACCAAAGACATCGAAATTCGCTTTGATCACGAAAAGAGAATGGCTCATGTCAACAATAAGAAAAAGAAAGAAAAGGCTAGTTTCGCAATAGAAGAAAATGTACAAGACCTTATTTCTGCCTTTTATTATTTGCGAAATTTTTATGACACCTCTTCCCTTCAAGAAGGAGAAGACATAGGGTTAAATATGTTTTTTGATCAGGAAAACTATCTGTTTAAACTGCGTTTTTTAGGACGTGAAACCATCGAAACAAAATTTGGAAAAGTGCGCTGTATAAAGCTGCGTCCATTTGTGCAAAGTGGAAGGGTTTTTAGCGAAAAAGAAAGTGTCACCCTATGGGTGAGTGATGATAAAAACAAAATCCCCGTCAAAATGCGTGCAGACTTAAGAGTTGGGTCAATTGATTGTGATTTAGACCGCTTTAAAAATTTACAGCACCCCTTTAATATTCAAGTGAAATAACTGTTGTTAACTTTCTTAATAAGTGCCTAGAAAAAATAAAAGAATCCCTTAAAAGTTTGCGAAATTTATATCCATGAAGCGTTTTAATTTTTCCGCCTTTTTGTCCTTGCTCATTGCTTGCCTAATCCTTGCTTGTGAAGAAGATCCTACCATCGTTGAGGTTCGTCCAACACAAGAAAAAATTGTTGTTAAACCAGATTTGCGTTACGGCTATGATTTCAATCAATACGAGGCAAAGCGATTAAAAATAAAAAGAGGAGACACCTTTGGGGCCATCCTTGAACGAAATGGGATCGACTATCCTCAAGTGTTTGAAATTCTTCAAGCCATTAGAGGGAAGGTTAGTGTGCGCAAATTACAAATTGGGAAACCTTACACCTTGCTTTTTGACAAAGACAGTATTAATGTTCCAAAAGCTTTTATTTATCATCCAGATGCTTTGGGCTACAGTGTGATTCAACTGCGCGATAGCATCTATGGAAAGCAAGTTGACAAGCCCATTAGAACAGTTGAATTAGAAGCGACGGGCGTGATTGAAAGCACCCTCTATGAAACCATGCAAAACAGTGGTTACAACAATATGCTCACCTATTTTATGGCAGATGTATATGCATGGACCATCGATTTTACCCGCCTGGATAAAGGGGATCGCTTTAAGGTGATTTATACCGAAAAATTTGTCGACGACTCTATCTCTGTAGGGATAGAAAAAATCAAAGCAGCCTATTTTGAACATCGCGGGAAAGGCCTTTACGCTTATGAATTTGAGACCGACAGTATTAAAGGAATCGTTGATTATTTTGATGATAAAGCCAAAAATTTACGCCGAGCCTTTTTAAAAGCTCCAGTGAAATTTAGCCGTATTTCTTCGCGCTATAATCTCAAAAGAAGAATCGCCTATTACGGTCGTGTAAAACCCCATAAAGGAACCGATTATGCCGCAGCTGTAGGAACGCCCATTATGGCAACTGCTAATGGACGCGTCACGAAAGCAAGTTATACCAGAGGGAATGGGAACTATGTAAAAATCAAACACAATGGAACCTATTCTACCCAATACCTCCATATGAAACGCCGTAAAGTAAAGGTGGGTCAATATGTTAAACAAGGAGATGTTATTGGTTGGGTTGGAATGACAGGAAACACCTCTGGCCCACACGTCTGTTATCGCTTTTGGAAAAATGGCCGCCAGGTAGACCCTTTCAAACAAAAACTACCTGAGGCGAAGCCCATTTCTTCTGAATTAAAAAAACGTTATTTCGAGCATATAAAAGAAACCGAAAAACAATTGAACTGTCTTGATTTCAACAAGGAAAAGACAACAACCATCGCAATGAACTAAATATGGCACTACCAAACATCAAGCCCACAACAACTAAAAGTTGGAAAAAATTAAACGCCCATTTTAAAGCAATTAACAATGAGCGACTACAGGATTATTTTAATCAAGACGACAAACGCTTTGATCGATTTTCTATTCAGTGGGAGGACTTTTTAGTGGACTTTTCTAAAAACCGTATTAATCAAGACACCCTAGTCCTTTTAGAAGATTTTGCCCATGAAATGGGATTAAAAGAGGCGATGGATGCTTATTTTGGAGGAGAATCCATTAATCAAACCGAAGGAAGAGCAGTCTTACACACTGCCCTGCGCGCTCCAGTAGATACCCAGCTCTATGTAGACGGTCTTGACGTTATGCCAGAGGTGCATGCAGTCAAGGCAAAAATCCGTTCGTTTTGTGATAAAGTAATTAGCGGCGAACACAAAGGTTACACTGGAAAAGCCATCACCGATGTAGTCAATATTGGGATTGGAGGCTCTGATTTAGGTCCCGCCATGGTCACAGAATCGCTACAGTTTTATAAGAATCACCTTAACGTACAATTTGTCTCTAATGTAGAAGGAGACCACGTTCGCGAGGTCATGAAAACCCTTGATCCAGAGACCACCCTTTTTGTGATTGTTTCTAAAACTTTTACTACCCAAGAAACCTTGAGTAATGCCAATACCCTTAGAGAATGGTTTTTAACTCATGCAGGGGAAGAAGCAATTGCGCAACACTTTGTTGCCGTTTCAACCAACCTTGAAAAGATCGCTGCCTTTGGGATCGCACCAGACAATGTCTTTCCCATGAAAGACTGGGTGGGAGGTCGTTTTTCGCTTTGGAGTGCTGTGGGCTTAAGTATCGCTTTGGCCGTAGGGCCTGATTATTTTGAAGCCTTATTAGCTGGAGCGCATAAAATGGACGAGCATTTTAGAGATACGCCTTTTCAAGAAAATATTCCTGTAGTACTCGCTCTAATTAGTGTGTGGTACAACAACTTTTGGGAAGCCGAAAGTGAAGCTATTATTCCCTATACACAGTACTTGCGTAATCTCCCTGCCTACCTACAACAAGGAATAATGGAAAGCAATGGGAAAGGGGTAGATCGCAATGGAGAAAATGTCGATTATCAAACCGGAACCATTATTTGGGGAGGTTCTGGTACGAATGCACAACACGCCTTTTTTCAGCATATTCACCAAGGAACAAAACTTATCCCAGCCGACTTTATCGGGTTTAAAACTTCCTTATATGGCGAAGAGGAACACCAGAACAAATTAATGGCGAACTTTATCGCTCAAACAGAAGCCTTGATGCGTGGAAAAACCATGGCAGAAGCGGTGAATGAATTGACCGAAAAAGGTCTGTCTGATGATGAAATCGAGACCCTTGCACCGTTTAAAGTCTTTGAAGGAAACAACCCCACAAACACCCTTTTAATTGATGCCTTAAGTCCAGATAGTATTGGAAAACTTATTGCCATGTACGAACAAAAAATCTTTGTGCAGGGAGTGCTGTGGAACATCTTTAGTTATGATCAATGGGGGGTTGAATTAGGGAAGCAATTGGCCAGTACTGTTTTAGCCGATTTAGAAGGAGACAGCATTGCGCAACACGACACCTCGACCACTGCCTTGCTCAAGCATTTAAAAAGCTAAGCGGGTTCTTTTGGCCGAATGGCCTTAATTTTTAGTTGTAAGGAAATCGATCCATTCCACTCGTTTTCATCTAGGGTATACAAGAGATCAAAAGGGCCTCCGCTTTTAATATAATCGTAATGTTTTGCCATGCTAAATCCTATACCAATTAATGGTCCATTAGGGGTTTGCACTGAAAGGCGTAAGTGGCTTTGATCTTTCCCTACAACTTTGCTTTGTCCACTATCAACACAGTTTGTACTGCAAAAAACAGGGCGCATATTTTTAGGGCCAAAGGGGGCCATTTGCTCTACAATACGATATAGTTTATGGTTGACCTCTTCTATGGGGATGGCTAAATCATAAAGAATTACAGGAGTTCTTAGCTCTGGTAAAATGCTTTCTTCAACCTGCTTTTCAAAAGCTGTTTTAAAGTGGGTTAATTGATTTTCTTTTAAAGTAAGACCTGCAGCATATTTATGGCCGCCAAACTGTATCATATGGTCCTTACACGCCTCTAAAGCCTCATAGACATTAAACCCTTTTATGGATCGAACAGATCCTGCATAATTTTCACCAGAGCGGGTTAAGACCACCGTGGGGCGATAATAGTTTTCAATCAAGCGGGAAGCGACAATCCCCGACCGTTGCTGGAAAGCTTTCTTCTTTTCTTTGCTTTATTTGGTCAAGGGCTTCTTTGGTAATTCGTTCGTCTGTCGCCCTGCGTTCTGTATTAAATTGTTCAATGGCCTCTGCAATCTTTTTTACTTCAGTAGGATCTTTGCTCCTCAATAAATCAACCGCAACAAGGGCATGATCCATGCGTCCTGCAGCATTGATGCGTGGGGCAACTTTAAAGACTAGATCAGTAATGTTGACGGGCTTTTTTAGTGCACCTAAGAAGCCTTGAATTCCCGGTCGTGGATTTTGGCGTAGTTGCGCCAAACCAAAAAAGCTCAAGGTCCTATTTTCCCCTTCCATGGGGACAATGTCTGCTGCAATGGCTGTAGCGACAAGATCGAGATAAGGATAGAGATTTTCTTTGGGTTCTTGCCATCGTTCGCTTAATGCTTGAATCAATTTAAACCCAATCCCGCAGCCACATAATTCGTCAAAAGGATAGTTGCAATCTTCTCTTTTAGGGTCGAGTAAGGCTACCGCTTGGGGTAATTCTTCTCCGGGTAAATGGTGATCACAAATGATAAAGTCTATGCCTTTTTCTTTGGCATAAGCGACTTTATCGACGGCTTTAACTCCGCAATCTAAGGCAATGATAAGTTGTATCCCTTTGGCCTTGGCGACATCAATTCCTTGATAAGAAACGCCATAACCTTCAGTATAGCGATCTGGGATATAAGGAGTGATTTTTGTAGTTTTTTCGGCTAAAAAAGACGCCATTAGTGCGACAGAGGTGGTCCCGTCTACGTCATAGTCTCCATAAACCATAATAGCCTCGTCTTCTTCTAGGGCAGCATGGATGCGATCAACCGCCTTATCCATGTCTTGCATTAAGAAAGGAGAATGCAAGTCTTCCCATTGGGGTCTAAAAAAGGCTTTGGCAGCATCAAAAGTGTGCATCCCTCTTTGTGCTAAAAGCGTGGCAATAATAGCAGAAACACCCAGTTCTTTTTGAAGCTGCTGCACAAGCTTTTGTTCTGGTTTAGAAATCGCTTTCCAACGCATGATTACTTTTTTGATTTTCCGTTCAAACACAAGACAAATTCCCCTTTGGGGGCTTTTTGTTCAAAATGTGTGATGGCCTCTTTTAAGCTTCCACGAAAAGTTTCTTCGTGCAGTTTTGTCAATTCTCTCGAGATAGAGATCAAACGTTCTTCTCCACAAAGCGTTGCTAATTGCCCTAAAGTCTTTAGTAGCTTGTGTGGGGATTCATATAAAATGGTGGTTCGATCTTCTTCGGCAATTTTTTCCAGGCGGGTTTGTCGTCCTTTTTTTGGCGGAAGAAAGGCTTCGAAAATAAAACGGTCATTCGGGAGTCCACTCAAAACTAATGCGGGCACAAAAGCTGTTGCCCCTGGGAGACATTCTACTTCTATCTCTTCTTTGATGGCTTCTCTTACTAATAAAAATCCAGGGTCTGAAATGGCTGGGGTTCCCGCATCTGAAATCAAGGCAATATTTTTCCCTTGTTTTAAATCTCGAATGATCTTTGGCAAGGTCGAATGTTCGTTATGCATATGATGACTGTGCAAGGGCGTATTGATCTCAAAATGCTGCATTAACTTAGCACTTGTTCGAGTGTCTTCGGCTAAGATAAGATCAACTTCATTGAGCACTTCGACCGCTCGAAAAGTCATGTCTTTTAGGTTCCCAATAGGGGTCGGTACAAGAAAAAGTTGCGCCATTTGTGTTCTAACTAGGTCTTTATATTTATACGAAATGCTTAAAAATTAGATTCAAGGCATTTATAAAAACGGGTTTCAAAGGCCTCTTTTCCATCCCATTGATTGTACTCTGGTTTAACCATTTGCTCGATAAAGCTTTGTGCTTCTTCCCAACTACTCATGGTTTGTACTTGAGAAATGACCCTTTGGTAATCTTCTGCACTATCGTCAAAGAGGTTTTTGATAAAGGCTAGTCGATCATTCAATCCTATTTGTGCTCCTTTGCCTAAAACATCGTTTAAATTTTTAGAAAGAGTTTCTTCTGTCACCCTTTGGGGTTTTTCAACTAAGATTTCATCAAGGGGTGTTTCTTCAGGTTCTTTTTTAATAAAAACAGGATTTGAGACAGAGGCAAACAGGTCTTCTATCGCAGCAGATTCTTCCTCTAATGGAAGTTCTGTCACTAGCTCGTTTATGGTTTCCATTACGGGAATAACTTCTTGCTTTTGCTTCTCGTCTTCAGGGGTAATATTTTGATCTTGATAATGCTCTAGTAAGACTAGCTTTTTATAGATCTCTTGTACTTTCTCTAATAGTTCAACGTGAGAAACAGCTTCATCTTGAGCTAAAATTTCGTGGGCAAGCCGATCGATTTCTTTTTTTATAGGATTAAGCATAGAAGGATTCTTAAGAACAAATTGTTTTGATACCTTTGTTAGGAGGAAGGTGTATTAACCTTCTGGGTGAAATTACAAAAATGTTTTTAGAAAATACTGTAAATCAAAATGAACAATTTGGCTGGATCGAAGTGATTTGCGGCTCTATGTTTTCTGGGAAAACCGAGGAGTTAATTCGCCGTTTAAAACGCGCTCAAATTGCTCAGCAAAAGGCAGAAATCTTTAAACCAGCTATCGATACACGTTATGACGATGAATTAGTCACTTCTCATGACCAAAATCAAATTCGTTCTACCCCAGTTCCTGCTGCTGCAAACATTCCACTTTTAGTGAATGATTGTGATGTGGTGGGTATCGATGAAGCACAATTCTTTGATGACGAAATTGTGCAAGTTTGCAATGACTTAGCCAACCGTGGCATTCGTGTTATTGTCGCCGGATTAGACATGGATTTTAAAGGGAACCCCTTCGGGCCTATGCCCTCACTAATGGCAACAGCAGAATATGTCACTAAGGTTCACGCAGTCTGTACTCGCACTGGGAATCTTGCACAATACAGTTTTAGAACTTCAACAGATGATGGGATTGTGGTACTAGGCGAAAAAGAAACTTATGAGCCTTTAAGCAGAGCAGCCTTCTACAAGGAAAATCAAAAAAAGCTCCAACAAAACAACCCTAAGGCACAAAAAAAGAAATCGTGACACAACTGCAAATAGATCTTGAGAAGCTCGCACACAATTACAATAGCTTGCGAGAAAAAACTACTTCGACGACAAAATTTATCGCTGTGGTCAAGGCAAACGCCTATGGGCAAGGAGCGATAGAAATCGCACAAAAACTTGTCTCCCTGGGAGCAGACTGGCTTGCGGTAGCCTATACAGAAGAAGGGATTGCGTTAAGACAAGCGGGGATTAAATGTCCTATCATGGTCTTCTATCCACAGTCTGAAAATATCAATCGATTGATTGATGCTCGACTCGAACCTGCCCTCTATAGTACAGCCTTTATTACCGCTTTTTCAAAGGCGCTTCTCGCCAAAGAAATCACAGATTACCCCGTTCACCTTAAGTGTAATACGGGGCTAAACCGCATAGGCTTGTCAGCAGATGACCTCACTCATTTTTTAGCTAAAAAAGAAACCTTCCCCTTTAAGCTTCAAAGTGTTTACTCCCATCTAGGTGCTTCTGAAAATCAAAAACCATGTCCCTTTACACAAAAACAAGTGCAACGCTTTTTGAGTCTTAAAGCACAGGTAGAAAAAGCCTTTTCAACTCCACCGCTCTTTCATTTAGTCAATACCTCTGGGATTTTTAACTATCCAGAATATCACTTTGATGCCGTGCGTTGTGGGATCGGACTATACGGTTTTGCCAATCAAGCAGACTGGGATAAAACCTTACAGCCTATTGCTCGTTTAACCACCTCAATTATACAACTTCACAGTGTTGAAAAAGGAGAAAGTGTTGGCTATAATCAAGGCTGGATCGCGCCACAAAAAAGTCAAATCGCCGTGCTGCCCATAGGACATGCAGATGGGATAAGTAGACGTTTTGGGAAAGAAGTTGGCGGCGTGTGGATCAAAGGGCAACACGCACCCATCATAGGAAATGTTTGTATGGATATGATCATGGTCGACGTCTCTAAAATCGACTGTGAATTACATCAAACCGCTGTTGTTTTTGACGCAGAACATACCACTCATCAACTTGCTCAAAGGGCAGGAACCATTTCTTATGAATTGCTTACCGCACTTTCTCCTAGAATAAAGCGAGTCACTCTATAGAAGTTTTATTTATAACATTTTGTTGTATTATTGATAATTTCTATTGCAAGCTTGTCGTCTCTTTGATTTATCCCTACTTTTGCACAAAATAAAAGAATATGAGAGTTGCCGTTGTTGGTGCTACCGGTATGGTAGGAAACGTAATGCTAAAAGTTTTAGCCGAAAGAAATTTTCCTTTAACAGAGTTAATCCCTGTTGCTTCAGAGCGATCAGTAGGGAAGAAAGTTGCTTATCGAGGAACCGACTACACGGTGGTAGGCTTACAAACAGCGGTTGACATGCAGCCAGATGTAGCTTTGTTTTCAGCAGGAGGCGAAACCTCTTTAGCCTGGGCGCCTAAATTTGCTGCTGCGGGTACAACGGTGATCGACAACTCTTCTGCCTGGAGAATGGATCCAGCTAAGAAACTCATTGTCCCAGAAATCAATGCCAACCTTTTAACGGCTGAAGATAAAATCATTGCAAACCCTAATTGTTCTACCATTCAAATGTTGGTCGCGCTTGCGCCGCTCCAAAGAAAATACGGGATCGAGCGTTTGGTTATTTCCACTTATCAATCCATTACTGGAACAGGCGTTTCGGCAGTACAACAGTTAGAAAACGAATATGCAGGTGAAAAAGGGAAAATGGCATATCCATATCCTATTCACAGAAATGCGCTGCCTCACTGTGATGTCTTTCAAGACAATGGATACACAAAAGAAGAAATGAAACTCGTCAAAGAAACCCATAGGATATTAGGTGACGATAGCATTCGCGTTACAGCAACAGCGATTCGTATTCCCGTAGTAGGGGGACATAGTGAATCGGTTAATGTAGAGTTAAAAGGCCCTTCTTCTGTACAAGAAATCCGTCAACTATTAAACGAAAGTGCAGGAGTAGTTGTTCAAGACAACCCCGAGACAAACACCTATCCTATGCCGATTTATGCCGAAGGGAAAGACGATGTTTTTGTAGGTCGAATTAGACAAGACTTCTCGCAAGACAACACCTTTAACCTTTGGATTGTATCAGATAATTTGCGTAAAGGAGCAGCGACAAATACCGTTCAAATTGCAGAATATCTTATCGATCAAAACTTGATTTAACTTGCGCTGTTTTACCCATAAAAAAAAGACCGCTTTTAAGCGGTCTTTTTTATTTTATTCATTCATTTCAAAACTCTCCATGAATTTCGTGGTATAGTCCCCTTTGACATAATCGGGATCCTCCATTAATTGACGGTGAAACGGAATGGTCGTTTTTACCCCTTCAATGATGAATTCATCTAAAGCGCGTTTCATTTTATTAATCGCCTCTTCTCGTGTTTGTGCAGTCGTAATTAACTTTGCAATCATCGAATCATAATAGGGCGGGATAATATAGCCAGAATACACATGAGTATCTAATCGAACCCCGTGACCACCAGGAATATGTAAGTTGGTGATTTTACCTGGAGAGGGGCGAAAATCGTTGTATGGATCTTCGGCATTAATACGGCATTCTATCGAGTGTAGTTTTGGTAAATAATGCTTCCCAGAAATAGGGATTCCAGCCGCAACAGTAATTTGTTCGCGAATCAAGTCAAAGTCAATCACTTGCTCTGTAATAGGGTGTTCTACTTGGATACGAGTATTCATTTCCATAAAGTAGAAATTGCGGTGTTTATCGACTAAAAACTCAACAGTTCCAGCGCCTTCATATTTGATAAATTCTGCTGCTTTAACCGCGGCCTCTCCCATGCGTTCACGCAGCTCGTCTGTCATGAACGGAGAGGGAGTTTCTTCGGTTAATTTTTGATGACGGCGTTGTACAGAACAATCTCTTTCAGATAAATGGCAGGCTTTGCCAAAGCTATCTCCTACCACTTGGATCTCTATATGACGAGGTTCTTCAATCAGTTTCTCCAAATACATTCCGTCATTTCCAAAAGAGGCTGCTGCTTCTTGACGTGCACTTTCCCATGCTTTTTCAAGCTCATCCTCTTTCCACACGGCACGCATACCTTTTCCACCGCCACCGGCAGTCGCTTTTAGCATGACAGGATAGCCAGCTTCTGCAGCGAGCTTTTGAGTTTCTTCAAAGTCTTTTAAAATCCCTTCAGATCCCGGAATAGTGGGTACTCCGGCAGCTTTCATAGTTGCTTTAGCTGAAGCTTTATCCCCCATTTGATTAATCATCTCGCAAGATGCTCCGATGAATTTAATCTGATGCTCTGCACACATTTTAGAAAACTTAGCGTTTTCTGACAAAAACCCATATCCTGGGTGAATGGCGTCTGCGTTAGTGATTTCTGCGGCAGCGATAATATTGGCCATTTTAAGATAGGACTCTGCACTCGAAGGCGGTCCTATACAAACGGCTTCGTCTGCAAACTTTACGTGTAAACTTTCGGCGTCTGCGGTAGAATAAACAGCAACAGACTTGACCCCCATTTCTTTACAGGTACGGATAATTCGCATAGCGATTTCACCCCGATTGGCAATTAATATTTTTTTAAACATAAAAAAAGTGTTCGTTACCGTTTATGATGGGTCAATTAAGAATAGAGGTTGTTCAAATTCTACTGGAGAAGAATCATCGACCAATATTTTAACAATCTTACCGCTAACTTCAGACTCAATTTCATTGAAGAGTTTCATGGCTTCAATCACACATAAAACATCTCCTTCGCTAATTTGCTGCCCCACTTCAGCAAACATCGGTTTGTCTGGAGAAGGTTTGCGATAAAAGGTTCCAATAATAGGAGATTTGATTGTGATATAGTTGTCATTTTCTGCGGTAGCTTTTTCTGCTACAGGAGCATCAGCGACTGGTGCCGGTGCGGCTACTGGCGATACTGCTTGTAATTGGTGCTGCGCAACAACTGGTGGCATTTGTTGAACAATAGTCGTGTTCTCTCCTGTTGACTTACCATCTCCTGTTTTAATAGTAATCTTTACATCATCCATTTCAAGGCTTACTTCTGAAGCGCCTGACTTAGCGACGAACTTAATTAAGTTTTGAATTTCTTTGATATCCATTGGTTCTGTGATTTTAGTTTTGATAGTCGTAATTCCATGTTAAATAAGCCGCACCCCATGTAAATCCACCCCCAAAAGCGGTGAAGATTAGTTTATCTCCTTTTTTAAAGGTAGATTCAAAATCTGCCAATAAAAGTGGAAGTGTGGCTGCAGTGGTATTACCGTATTTATGAATGTTTGTTAGTACTTTTTCTTCGGCTACGCCTAAATGATTTGTTGTCGCATCAATAATGCGTTTATTCGCTTGGTGGGCGATAACATAGTCAATCTCTTCTGCCGTTAGGGCATTGTTTTGAATGACTTTTTTACTTGTTTCTGCCATGTGTTTCACGGCATATTTAAAGACTGTTTTACCCTCTTGGTTTAAATAATGTTTCCCTGCATTAAAGGTGTTTTCATTAATGGGGTAGAGAGATCCTCCTTCTTGAATGTTGAGATACTCTCTTCCGATCCCATCGTTTCCATGAATGGCATTCTCAAAACCAAAGCCATTGTCAGAGGCTTCAAAAAGAGCTGCTCCAGCACCATCCCCAAAGATGATACAAGTTGCGCGGTCAGTATAATCAATAATCGAAGACATTTTATCTGCCCCTATTAATAAAACCTTTTTGTACTGATTTGAACTGATAAAAGAAGCTGCTGTTGACATCCCGTATAGAAAGCCAGAACAGGCAGCAGAAATATCAAAAGCGAAAGCATTTGTTGCGCCTATTTGAGTAGCAACATATGGTGCTGTCGAAGAGACTTGATAATCTGGTGTAATGGTAGCAACAAGAACTAAATCAATTGTAGAGGGGTCAATATGGTTATTTTGACAAAGATTTTGAGCGGCCTTTACCGCCATAAATCCTGTTGAATGTTGTGGATTTTTTGCTATTCGACGTTCTGATATTCCAGTTCGCGATCGAATCCATTCATCATTCGTATCCACCATCTGTTCAAGATCATGGTTTGTCAATACTTCTTCCGGCACGTAACTTCCAACAGCAGTTATGGCCGCTTTTGTTACTAGAGAGCTATCCCGCTTCATTGTATGCTTATCTTTTCCTTGAACGATTTGCTTAGTGAAGATAAATGTTTTTTGTTCGAAACAAAATCTTTTATATGAAAAATGCTCTCCAAAATGGAGAGCATCAAGCTTTGTAAAAGAAATTAATTAAGCAGTCGCTTCTTCAGCGCTGTCAATTAAAACTTTTCCTTTGTAGTATAATTTTCCTTCATGCCAGTGAGCACGGTGATAAAGGTGAGCTTCACCTGTTGTTGTGTCTACAGCAATTTGAGACGGTGCTGCTTTGTAGTGCGTTCTTCTTTTGTCTCTTCTTGTTTTCGATATTTTTCTTTTAGGATGTGCCATTTTCGTCCTGTTTTAGTTTTATAGTAAATCTTTTAATTTATCCCATCGAGGATCGTTGTTGTCTAACTTCTCTTCTTTGGGTTGTAATTCTTCTAGTTTTTTTAATAATGTTGAATCTAAAGTGCCATCAACAACACCTGGATGAACTTTTTTTATTGGTACTGCCAAGACGATCATTTCATAGATGGGCTGAGCAACATTGACCTGATAGCTTCCGTGGGGAAGAATTAAAAATTCGTCGTTGTCATCGTCATATTGATCACCAAACTTTACAATCCAATCTAGACTAGTATCAATGTGGTGTTCAAATATTTCGTTTGACACATCACAGGTTAACCCTAGGCTGCCTTGAGCGGTAAAGCTTAGATTCATTAGACCGGGCTTTTTGTCAAAAAGTAATTTTACTTTAACATTAGGCTGGTCAAAATCATTAAATTCAAATGCGTTAAAGAACGTAGTGTCAATGTCAAACTCGAAGGTGTGTTTGCCGTCTTTAAGCCCTACAAATGGGAGGACAAATTCGGTTAGCGTTTCCATAGGCTTGCCATTGAGGGGGCAAATTTACAAAAATTTTTATTCCAAACTCCTTTTAGCCAAAGAATTATTGCTTTGGGGTAGGGGTGTATTCTTGGTGCGCGCTACGATTGAAAAATATTTGACGGGCATAGAAAAGCGCTTCTTCAAATGAGGCGGTCTTTGCTTCACCTTTTCCTGCCAGATCATAAGCTGTGCCGTGATCTGGAGAAGTACGCACTTTACTAAGCCCAGCAGTAAAATTGACCCCATTGCCAAAGGTCAATGTTTTAAAAGGGATTAAACCTTGATCGTGATAGGTGGCTAAGACGGCATCAAATTGATTGGGCAAATCAGTCCCAAAGAAACTATCTGCAGCATAAGGGCCAAAAAGCAGGGTGCCTTGATCGTAAATTTCTTTAATGGTTGGACGCAAAATACTATCGTCCTCTTTACCAATTACACCATTATCTCCCGTGTGTGGATTTATTCCTAGGATAGCAATTTTAGGTTTGACTAGGCCAAAATCTTCAATGAGAGAAGTTTTCATCTTAGCCACTTTTGTCTTGATGAGTTCTGGCTGTATGGCGGCTGCCACTTTGCTTACTGGAATATGGTCTGTCAAAAGTCCGACTTTTAAAGTATCACTAACCATAAACATCAAGCTATCTCCCCCCAGTTCTTTTGCTAGAAAATCTGTGTGTCCTGGAAAATCAAACGTCTCGCTTTGAATGTTGTGCTTATTAATTGGGGCAGTAACTAAAACATCGATCGTTCCTTCTTTTAATGCTTTTGTCGCTGCTTTTAAAGAGGCGATGGCTACAGCTCCCCCTTCTTTTGTCGCTTCTCCAAAGGTGGTTTGAAAAGGCTGTTTTAACACCTCAACCACATTGATTTGATTATTGCTGGGCTTTTTATTTAGATCATAAGGAGACAAAGTACTTTGTAAATTGAAGTATTTTCGCTGGCCGCTTAAAAGCTTAGTGCTCGCAAAAACAATAGGCGTAAAGAAATCAAACATGCGTTTGTCTTGAAAGATTTTTAGGATAATTTCTATGCCCACCCCATTAGGGTCTCCAATTGAAATGCCAACTTTTATTTTGCGGTCTCTAGCCTCCATTGCTTGATTATTTGCTACTTTTGACAACAAAGTTAAACAATATCACTGAGCTTATGTTTACAGGAATTATAGAAGATTTTGGCACCATCACGCAAATCGAAAAAGAAAGAGAAAATGTTCATATAAGTTTAGAGAGTGTTATCACCCCAGAACTAAAAATTGATCAAAGTGTGGCGCATAACGGAGTGTGTTTAACCGTGGTTAAAATTGATGGCAATCGGTACACCGTTACAGCCATAAAAGAAACGATTGATAAGACCAACCTTTCTGAATGGCAAGTGGGGGACAAGGTCAACCTAGAACGCGCCATGCAATTAGGGGCTCGTCTAGACGGACACATTGTTCAAGGACATGTAGACCAAATAGGAAAATGTACTTCTGTTAAAGAAGAAGGCGGGAGTTGGGTTTTTGATTTTGACTATGACCCCAGCTTAAAAAATATCACCATAGAAAAAGGATCCATTACCATTAATGGCACAAGTTTAACGGTGGTGAACTCTGGCATCAACACTTTTTCTGTTGCCATTATTCCTTATACGTATGAGCATACGAACTTTCATACCTTTAAGAAGGGTACGCTTGTCAACCTTGAATTTGATGTAGTAGGAAAGTACATTACTAAAATGCAACAACTGCAATAAGAGATTATTTCCTATATTGTTATCAAACTATATACGATGGAAGTACTTGAATTGACTACCTTATTGCTGATCCTTGCATCAGCTTTTTCACTCATTAATTTACGCTTATTAAAACTCCCCATGACCATTGGGTTGATGATTTTAGCCATAGTGCTCTCTTTAAGTGTTTTAGGTTTAGGGCTGATTTTTCCTTCCTTTTTGGAGGCCGCTACAAGCTTAACAAAAGAGTTTGACTTCAGTGATTTACTGGTCAATGTTATGCTTCCTTTTTTACTCTTTGCAGGAGCGATAAGTGTTAATGTGCACGAATTAGTCAAGGACCGTTTGACGATTTTATTTCTGGCTTGTTTTGGGGTGATTTTTTCCACTTTTACGGTAGGAACTGGTTTGCATTGGTTAGTTCAGCAGTCCTTTTTTGGTTTATCAGAAATGGGTTTAACTTATGTGGACTGCTTACTCTTTGGCGCATTAATTGCGCCTACAGATCCTATTGCAGTTTTAGCCATGGTCAAGAAAATGAATCTGTCTTCGATTACTGAAACTCGTATTGCGGGAGAGTCTCTCTTCAACGACGGGATCGGGGTAGTGGTTTTTCTTACCCTTTTAGGAATTAAAATAGGAGGGGCTGAAAATGTCACGGCGGCAAGTGTGGCCTCTTTATTTGCTACAGAAGTAATCGGGGGAGTAGGACTAGGAGCTTTAATGGGTTATTTAGGCTTACAACTACTCAAATATATCGAAAATGAGCACCTAGAATTAGAAGTACTAGTAACACTTTCTCTTGTGCTTTTACTGCCGATAATTTCACATTATTTTCATTTTTCTGCTGTGTTAGGAGTCGTGGTTATGGGCTTATTCCTCAATCAAAATATCGATACAGATAAAGAAGAAGACGGGGTTCAAAAAGCCATGGGAGACTATGTCTATAAATTTTGGCACCTCTTAGACGAGACCCTTAATGCGGTGCTATTTATCTTGATAGGTCTTGAGATTATTCCATTATTTGGAGATTTTAAACTCAATTATATTTTTATCATTCTACTGGTCATTGCCTTAGTGGTGGGATCACGCTGGATAGGAGTGAGTGTTCCTATTGGAATCCTTTCGCTCAAGAAAAAATTTGAACCAAAAACTGCTTTGATCATCACCTGGGGAGGCCTTAGAGGAGGATTAAGTATTGCCCTTGCCTTGAATCTACCTGATGCTATGGGCGACGCAAAAGGCTTGATTTTAATCTTGACCTATGCCGTGGTATTATTTACCATTTTAGTGCAAGGACTAACCCTCAAAAAAATTGTGAACTAGTCGTTCACTGCTAGACTTTTTCTGCTAAATTTGTGTTGAGTATTTCGCACTGTGACAACAGTGATGTTTAATCTAATGTAGAAAGGAGGTGTCTTATGTCTTATGAACAACATTTAGGGAGTAACGGACAAAAGGTGCCTTTTAACGGGGCATTTTAATCCTACTCCTTATCTAATTAGATAAAAGCAGACCGATGGGTCTGCTTTTTTTGCTTTTTCTCGTATTTTTAAACTGTTATACTATACTCATGAAAAATATTCCTCGCGTAGATTTAAATGACTTTTTGTCTAATGATTCTTCCCTCAAACAAGCTTTTGTAAATGATTTAGGGAAAGCGTTTGAAAATATTGGTTTTGTGATTCTTAAAGGACATTATTTAAGCAACGAACAAACCGATCTTCTCTATCGAGAAATCAACGCTTTTTTTGATTTGGGCGAAGCCCAAAAAAGAGCCTATGAAATTGAAGGATTAGCCGGTCAACGCGGCTACACTTCTTTTGGAAAAGAAAGTGCAAAGGGAAGAACAGAGGGAGACTTAAAAGAGTTTTGGCATTTTGGTCAATACCGAAAAAAAGAAAATGGCCCCATCTATCCTGACAATATTACAGTAGAGCAACTCCCCACTTTTAACACTATTGGGAAAGAGATTTTTCAAACCCTTGAAAAAACAGCACAATCCATTTTACAAGCCATCGCATTACACCTTAATTTGCCTGAAGATTATTTTGATGAATATGTCGCATATGGAAATTCTATTTTAAGAGCAATTCACTATCCCCCCATTAAAACCGCGCCAATAAACGCTGTTCGAGCGGCGGCTCACGGAGATATCAACTTGATTACACTCTTGATGGGTGCGCAAGGAAAAGGCCTCCAAGTCATGACAAAAGAAGGCGACTGGATAGACGCCATTGCTGAAGAAGGAGAGTTAATCATCAATATGGGAGATATGATGGCCCGCTTGACCAACAACAAGTTAAAATCGACTTTACATCAAGTAGTTAATCCACCAAGAGAATTATGGGGAACCTCTCGCTATTCTGTCCCCTTCTTTATGCATCCTAGCGCTGACATGCCCTTGAACTGCCTTGATGATTGTGTTAGCGAAGCTTACCCAAAGGCCTATGAAGATTGTACCGCGGGAGAATTTTTAGAAGAACGCTTAAAAGAATTAGGCTTAAAAAAATAAAGCATGGAAACGACAGAATTGCTCTTTACTATTGCCAATACCACTATCCTTTTGGCATGGCTTCCTTTATTGGCTGCGCCAAAATGGTCTCTTACCCAACAAATGCTCGCCTTTCCCTTAGTGCCCTTTGTCTTGAGTTTTTTTTACCTTTTTTTCCTCCTTACTGATGGCGGTTTAGCCGAAGCAGATTTCTCTAGTTTAGCCGGTATCCTAGAACTGTATAGAAACGCCACACCTGAAGCCGCAGCGGCAGGATGGATGCATTACCTGGCCTTTGACTACTGGGTGGGATGCTGGATGCTGCGCGATGCGCAAAAGAAAGGAGTACCTCATTTATTGATTGTTCTTCCGTTGCTGTGTACTTTTATGCTAGGTCCTGTGGGGATAATGCTTTATGTTATCTTTTCTCATACGCGGTTAGCCTTTAAAAAATGAAGTACACCACCGTCAATCAATTTAGAAAAGCCCACCGATTTTTAGGAATTTTTATCGGAATACAGTTTTTGTTCTGGACAATTTCTGGTTTGTATTTTAGTTGGACAGATATTGATGAAATCCATGGAGATCACTACAAAAAAGAACTCAATACGGACCCTTTGCTCTCCCTTCTTCTAAGAGATTCTCTTTTGCAACAATTGCCTTTTACGCTGCATAGCTTAAAGGTGAAAGCCATAGGAAAAGAAGGCTTTTTCTGGGTGAATGACTCTCTGTTAATCAACCCTAAGAGTGGTGTTGTAATTTACGAAATTTCAGCAGAACAAGCCATGGCTGTTGTTCAAGAACATGTTCTTCCAGCTTATCAACCTCTAAGTGTAGAACGCATCATCGCTGTAGGACCGCATGACGAATACCGTGGCAAACCACTTCCTGCTTTTCGTATCCCTCTTTCGGGAGAAGGGAATCCCGTCGCTTATGTCGATGCGGTTAGTGGAGACTTTCAACGCATAAGACATAGCCAGTGGCGCTGGTTTGATTTTTTATGGATGACCCATACCATGGACTATCAAGGACGCGATAATTTTAACACGCTTTTATTGCGTGCATTTTCCCTACTGGGATTAATCACAGTATTAAGTGGATTTGCCCTGGCCTTTGTTACCTCGAGCTGGGGAAAAAGGAAAAAAGCTTAATCTTCTATCTTCCTTTTGGGGAGTAGTAGCGAAATTAAAATTCCTATTAGTCCAAAGAAAAAGCCCAATAGAAACCCTTCTAAATGTCGGCGCCCCTTTCGTTCTGAAATATAAGCGCCAATTCCTCCTGTTACGATTCCTAAGGCTAATAGTGTAAAAATGCTCATGCTTTAAAAAATATAGGATAATTCAAGTCGAATATTACGCCCTGTCTCCCCCGCAAAATAACGTAAACGATTTAAATAATTGCGGTAATCAATATTGAAAATGTTTTCAGCAGTTAGACTAATATCAACTCTATCCCACGCTTTGGTCTCTATGGAAAAGTCCATAAGGTGATAGGCTTTAGGAGCTGTACTTATATCCACAAGACGAGAGCTTATGTTTCCATCTTCAAAAAAGTTATATTCAAAATTAAAATCAGGGACTTGTTTTTGTTGCGCGACAAATTGATTGCGTAACGATAAACGTAAAGGTTTCTCTTTTGTGGGTCTAAACTGAAGTTCTTGATTAACATTCAATGGTGGAACATCAATCAATGGGGTGCCCTCAGCTGTTTTTATACTCACCCATGAGGCTGTTGTTTTGTATTGAAATTGAGAAGAAATTTGATAAGAAAGGTCTAGGTCTATTCCTTGGGTATTCACCCTAGGGAGTTGCACGTATTCTCGAACTAAAAAAGCACTATTACGGGCTTGATCAAAACCCGCTTCCCCAGGTTGAAGAACAATATAATCTGCAATACTACTATAATGCCCTGTGAGGGCATAAGTAAACACGCCCGTTTGTTTTTCTATAGAAAGTAGGGCTTTTAAACCGCGCTCTTGGGTTAAGCGCAAATCCCCTAATTCAATGGTTGCAAGGGCATGGTGAAGGCCATCGCTAAACAATTCTGCGGGATTTGGTGCGCGGGTAATGTATCCCAAATTTACCCGAACAGTCCCCTTATCTAGCTTTTGTTTCACCCCTAATGAAGCAGAAAAATTAGCAAACTTTTTGATTTGGCGGGTGAGGTAATTCCCCGCGTTTCCTGTTGAAACAATGGTAGAGGCAAAGTCTTGATTATAGCCCCGATCATTCCAAATAGCGATCTTATAAAATTTTTGAGTGTCTAAATAATCATAATCAAAACGCAGTCCAAGTTCTGCTGTAAAATCATTGGAAGGGACATATTGATTGATCCAATATAGCCCAAATTTATAGCGCAAATAGTCAGGAATCAGTCTTCGAACCCCGGTACTAGGGTCAGAGAAATTGTCCTGTAATTGTGCAGAAAAACCGGTGGACCACTGAAAATCGTTTTTTGCAGCTGTTTGATAATTGGTTACAAGATCATGGGATTGCAGTAAAATATCTAAGGCCGCTCGATCGTTGTATTCGCCACGGCGAATATCAAACTCTTTTCTATTGTTAGATTGATAGGTGTAAAGTAAGTCCCATTTAACTTGATTTTCTAAGCGACGATCATAGCGAAAACTCACATTATGATGGGTGGTTTGTTGCCGGGGATTGTTAATCCTCCTTGTCCATGGAAGGGTCGATAGAGGTTGGTCACTTTCAAGTGCTCGTGCAATATCCCCCACTGTTCCTACATGAGCAGACGAAAGAATCCCCGCTTCTTTTTGATAAAAGCGATAGTCAACTCTCCATTTCTTAGTAATCTTATTCCTTCCAAAAAAAACCTGAGCATGCTGCTCTCTGTTCCCTGTATTGGATAAGGCGTAATCAGGATGTGAAAAATCTCCTGCGTTTTTGATAGAAGTGGCTCCGCCAAAAAAAGCACCACTAGTATAGGTCTTCGTCAAATTTGTCAAAAGATATCCTCCTTGACCTTGAGAACTATAGCCAGTGGTCAAGGCTCCTATTAGACTGTCTTTTAATCGATGGGTTTTTGGGGTGATTTCTAGCACCCCACCTAAAACATCTCCCCCGTATTTAAGGGCGCTTGCCCCTTTGATTAGCTGTACTTGGTCGGCTGCATTAACATCAATACTAGGGGCGTGATCTGCTCCCCATTCATGATCTTGTAAACGAATCCCGTCATTGACAATCGCTAAGCGTGACCCGGTTACTCCATGAACCATGGGTTTGACAATAGCGTTTCCTGTTTTAATGCTTGAAACCCCAGAAAGCTGGGCTAAAGCATCACCTAAATTTTGCGCCCGAAAACGCTTAATTTCTCCTTCTGTGAGTCGACGTTCTATCCCTGTCTTAGTGGTGTTTTTTTCACTAGTCTCACTAACGATAATTTCTTCGAGCTCATTGATGTGGTGTTCTAAAAAATAGCGTTTTAGGCTGGTGACAGGAAGGGTTTGTTTTTGGGTAACACTAACACAATCAGGATGTTCAAACAATAGGGTATACTGTCCTTTACAAAGCTCTCGAAACAAGAATTTTCCTTCGGCATTCGTCGAAAGCTGTTGATTGGTTTCCACTACAGTAACCTTTACTTGTTCGAGGGCAAGATTTTCGTGTACGTCAAAGACCTCTCCAAAAAGCACATATTCACATTTTTGAGAGTATAGTCCCTGGTAGAGACAAATTACATATAAAAGAAGGAGGCGTTTAAACACGCTCTAAATTAATGAATACAGGCGATTTTCCTGATAAAAATCGCCTGTATTGGTTTTTACTGAATGGTCACGGGGAAATCCAATTCAATATCTGTTGACCCCCCTAGTTCGCCACGAGAAGTTCCCGTTTTAGACGTAGGCTCATGGATTAAATAGACTCTTACTGTACCAGTACTTGCTCCAGCGGCAGTCCATTCCGTCTTTAGATTAATGCTTGTCCCATCGCTGTCCTCGACATCATTACTTGCAGCAGCAATAGATAAAGATGCGCTTGAAATTTGATAGAAAACAAAGTGTTCATCTGCTTCTTCGATAACTTCTTCTGTGATATCCTCTACATCTGAAGCATCAGAAGCATCATAAAAGTGAATACTTACATTAGAGGTTGTGTTGGCAGCTAATGTAATTGTTGGTTCTGACTCTCCTTCATTCCAAGTATAATCATTTGAACTTCCGTCTGCTGCTGTTACAGTAAGCGTTACGCTATTGATGACTTCTTCTTCGTTGATTTCTTCGGGACTATCTTTTTTACATTGGATAAACAATAGGGTTAAAGCAAATACAGTAGCTGTATGTGAGATATGGGTATAGGTTGTTTGAATAAAATTTTTCATATTAATGGATTTATGTTGTTATTGAATTTTGAATTATACTAAAGTCAATAACTGAGGCGGTCCACGTAAACGAAAGAACTGAATTTGTTGAAAAGTATAGGTCTGTATAGGCCCTATGGGTTGAAGTAAAATAGTATTTACTTCAATAAATTTTGGAGTTTTTAAACTTTGAAAGGCATAAGGAGTGGTAAAGGTCGCCGTGAGTTCACAACGAACTTCTGTAGTGTGCAAATGTACTTTCCCTTCTGTACATTCAACTTCAGCATGGTGAGCATCGGCTAAGTGCACCCATTGTCCTATACTAGGAGAGAAAAGTACTCCTAAAAGTAGAAATGGGATTAATATGTTGCCTAATTTACTTCGCACATGCTTGAATTAATGCAAAAGTACTTATTTCTCTTGTGATATTTAAATTTCTCGTTGTTTTAATAATTCCTGAAAAAGGCCTGCTTTTCCTTTTGGTGTTATTATCGTACTTTGTCCACCATGCAAAAAAAGAAAAAAGTTTCCTTTAATTGGGCATTTAAAGAGTATATCTGGCCCCGCCGTAAAATTGTTTCCATTGGTTTATTCCTGATTATTATCAGGAGTTTATCTGGGCTAGTACTTCCTTATGCGAGTAAGGCGTTAATTGATGAGGTTATCCCGTCTAAAAACATCGATGAATTAACTTATTTACTGATCGCAGTAGGGATTGCGTTATTACTACAATCTATCAGCTCTTTTTCACTCACGCGACTGCTTAGTGTCGAGGCACAACATTTGATTTCTGTACTGCGTGCAAATGTCCAAAAGAAGCTACTAAAACTTCCCATTAGTTTTTTTGATAATCAAAAAGCGGGAGCGCTTGTCTCTCGAGTTATGAGTGATGTAGAAGGGGTGCGCAACTTAGTTGGGACTGGCTTAGTACAATTGATTGGTGGATCAATTACAGCCGTAATTTCTTTGGTTATCCTTATCGATATCAACGGGTGGATGACCCTTTTTGTCCTTCTTCCTGTGGGGATTTTTGCTGTAATTGCGCTGAAAGCCTTTGGCTACATCCGTCCTATTTTTCGCGACCGCGGTAAAATTAATGCCGAAGTAACTGGTCGTTTGACAGAAACCCTTAACGGAATTCGAGTCATCAAAGGCTTTAATGCAGAAGAACAAGAACAAAAGACCTTTGAATTAGGCGTAGAGCGTCTATTCCTCAATGTCAAAAAAAGTTTAACCGCTACCGCCTTTATGACCAGCGCTTCCACTTTTTTATTGGGCACTGCCTCTGCCGGTATCATGGGAATAGGCGGCTATTTTATCATGCAGGGTAGTATGACCTATGGGGAGTTTGTCTCCTTTACTCTTTTCTTAGGTTTTATGATTGCCCCTATTGTTCAAATGAGTAATATCGGGAGTCAATTAACCGAAGCCTTTGCTGGACTGGATCGTACCCAAGAATTAATGGATACCCAAGAAGAAGATGACCCCACAGTTCGCACAAAACACCTTGACCATGTAGAAGGTTTAATTGAATTTGAAAATGTTTCTTTTGCTTATGAAGAAAATAAAGCCGTGCTGCACAATGTTTCTTTTACGGCTAAAAAAGGAGAGGTCCTCGCCCTTGTAGGCTCTTCTGGTTCCGGGAAATCAACCATTGCAGGCCTAGCCTCTGGCTTTTTAAATCCTACAGATGGGCAAGTGAAAATTGATGGCCAAGACTTAGCTAAGGTAAACCTTCGTAGTTTTAGAAAACATCTGGGGGTGGTCTTACAAGATGACTTTTTATATGAAGGCACCATCAAAGAAAACATCCTTTTTCCTCGACCTGATGCTTCTGACGATGAGGTTCTTATCGCCGCAAAAGGAGCATATGTGACAGAGTTTACCGATCGTTTTGACGATGGTTTAGACACCCTTATTGGGGAGCGAGGCGTAAAACTTTCTGGAGGACAACGCCAAAGAATCTCCATTGCAAGAGCGCTTTTAGCACAACCAGAAATTGTAATTCTTGACGAAGCTACTTCAAATTTAGACACAGAAAGTGAACGCTATATCCAGGACAGTCTAGGGGTGCTAATGAATAATCGCACAACCCTAGTAATTGCGCACCGTTTGAGTACTATTCAAAAAGCTGATCAAATTTTAGTGATTGAAGAAGGTATAATTGTGGAGCAAGGAAAACACCAAGAACTTTTAGCAAAACAAGGGCGTTACTTTGAACTCTATACCTATCAAACGAGAATGTAATTGAAATTGGTTATTTTTAAAAATCAAATATGCATGTAGTAAAGAAGAGGCTTAACGCAAAAAACACAAAGGAAGAAAGAAATTATCACATGAAAATCTCAAAAGCCGATAAAAAATAGCCCAAACAAAGTCAACCTAAAACAAAGTAATTTATGACACCTCTTAAAAAATTATCTTTTCTATTATTATTCCCGACTAGCTTGATTGCACAGGTGTTTGAATTTAATGAAGGAGGGAAGAATCACCGCATTTTAATGGATGACACTTACCTTATTGAAACCGTTTATCAACAAGAAGACGGGGCTTTCGCTTTTACGCGTGGTGGCTTTTTTCAAAAAGCCAAAGAGGGGATTGAAGTAGCTTTTGAATTCAACTCTAACTATGCGCAAGACAGTTTAAAAAGGGCAACTTATACCCAGAAAGACTGGACAAAAACGTCTAAAGCAGATCAAGCCCTTGAAGGAAAATGGTTAATGGCTGGTCGTGTAAAACCTGAAGGGGAACAACGTCGCGACTTGACCCGCTCGCGAAAAACCATGAAGTTATTACTCGACGGACATTTTCAATGGACAGCTTTTGACACCGGCTCTATGCGATTTATGGGCGCTGGCGGGGGAACTTATACCGCTCAAGAAGGCAATTATGTAGAAACCTTAGAATACTTCTCTAGAGACAACAGCAAAGTAGGGAAGGTTCTACCTTTTGAATTCACTCAAAAAAAAGATGATTGGTACCATAAAGGCTTTAACAGTAAAGGAGGTCCCATGCATGAAATCTGGCATAAAAGAACAAACCAATAATCCCACAATGAAGAAATTAATTTTATCCATTATCGCTTTGGCGATTGTATCGCCATCTATCGCGCAAGACAAGAAAGATATAAAAGACAAGAAAGATTTACCCTTAGAAGCAACCCGTTCTCTCGATATTAATACTGATCAAGGAACCTGGATGTCTCTCGATGTCCATCCAGATGGTACAAAGCTTGTCTTTGACTTACTAGGAGATCTTTATGAACTCCCTATCGCCGGAGGAAAAGCAACCAGAATTACAGAAGGATTAGCCTTTGATTCTCATCCCAAATATTCTCCTGACGGGAATTCCATTTTATTCCTATCTGATCGAAGCGGGGGAAATAATGCCTGGATCATTGACCGTAAAAAAGAAGACACCTTGCAATTGACAAAAGGGAACACCTTCAAAATGCAATCGGCAGACTGGTCTCCTGACGGAAATTATGTAGTGGTCAGTAAAGGAACCCGAAATTTCAAGCTTCACTTATATCATAAAGATGGCGGCAAAGGAACGCAATTAATAAGTAAGCCAGAAAACCTAAAAACTTCTGAACCTAGTTTTAGTGCAGATGGGCAACACATATGGTTTTCGCAAAGAACAGGCGCATGGCAATACAATGCTCGCTTTCCTCAATATCAATTAGCCACTTATGACAGAGAAGACGGCAAGAAAGAGGTCATGACTTCACGTTATGGTTCTGCCTTTAGTCCTACCCTTTCTCCAGACGGAAAATGGTTGGTTTATGGAAGTCGTTTTAATGATCAAACGGGTTTAGTCAAAAGAAATTTAATTACCCAAGAAGAAGCATGGTTAGCTTATCCTGTTCAGAGAGATGAGCAAGAATCCATCGCCCCTTTAGGGGTTTTACCTGCTATGTCATTTACCCCCGATAGTAAGAGCCTTTTAGCGTCTTATGGCGGTAAAATATACCGTCTCCCTATCGCAGGAGGTGATGCACAAAACATTCCTTTTAGGGTAGAAGAAAAAGTGGTGCTAGGGCCACAATTAAAGTTTGATTACCCTATAGAGGACACGCCTACTTTTGAGGTAAACCAAATTCGCGATCCACAGGTTTCTCCAGATGGAACCGCCATGGTATTTACCGCCTTAAACAAGCTGTACTGGATGAGTTTTAAAGACAAGCAACCCAGACAATTGACCTCAATGGATGTGACCGAGGCTATGCCCACTTGGCGCCCTAATGGAAAAGAAATTGCTTTTGTAAGTTGGAATGAAAAAGAAGGAGGACATGTATATAAACTTCGTCTAGATAAAAAAGCAGCCCCAGTAAGACTCACGCAAGAAGCAGGGGTATATACCCAGCCAGTATGGAGTAATAGCAATCGAATTGTCGTTTTTAAAGGCGCAGCACAACAATTTAAAGATGCCGATGGTCCCCGAGCCTTCCAGCAGAAATCTAGTTTGGTTTGGTTGAATGCTGCTGGTTTAGGGAAATCAACACTTATTTCAAAAGCAAGAGGTCTTTCAAATCCTCATTTTGCTCAAAATAATGGCCGCATTTATTTAAATTCTTCCGATAGGTTAATCTCTATGCGATGGGATGGAACAGACCAAAAGAAACATGTTCAAGTGGACGGTATAACGGTATATGGGTCTTCTTATGATGAAAATCATTTATTAGCTGATTCTCCCACAGCGCCTAAAAAGAAACCTGCTAAAGCCAATACCATTTTGCGTGCCCCTAAAGGAGATTATGCCTTAGCACAAATCAACAACGACATCTATGTGGTGACCATTCCATATGTGGGTGCAGATGGGGTAAAGATAAATGTCAAAGACGCGTCAAAAGCCGCGTTCCCTTCAAGAAAACTAACGAAGTTTGGCGGCCAATTTCCTAGTTGGGCATTGAATGGAAAGGTGGTGTATTGGTCTTTAGGGAACACCCTTTTCCGTTATGATATTAATCAAGCCGAAGTAAGAGAAGAAGAACAGCAGCAAGCCAAAGAAGACAAGGAAGAAGATGATGCTGCAATTGCTGCTTCTGAAACAGCCACAGAAACTACTGAAGAAGAGGAAGATGAAATTGAAGATTATCAAGCCATAGAGCTAGATGTAATTGTCAAAGCAAAACGCGCGATTGCTCAAGGAACTCTTGTGTTAAAAAACGCCACCATCATTAGCATGAAGGGGGAAGAGATTATCGAAAATGGAACCGTTGTTATCAAGAATAATCGTATCCAATCTGTAGGGAAATCCATTGAAGTTCCCGCTGGAGCAAAAGTAATGGATCTAGCAGGAAAATATATAGTTCCAGGATTTGTGGACACTCATGCACATATGTGGCCTTCCTGGGGATTGCATAAGCGTCATGTTTGGGTTTATGCAGCTAATTTGGCCTATGGTGTTACTACCACAAGGGATCCGCAAACAGCGACAACAGATGTTCTTACCTATGCCGATATGGTTGAAGCAGGAATGATTCCTGGACCTAGAATTTATTCAACAGGTCCTGGTGTGGGATACTGGGGGTATAATATTAAAAGTCTTGATCATGCACGTGATGTATTGATGCAGTACTCAAAGTACTACAACACTAAAACCATTAAAATGTACCTGACGGGAAATCGTCAACACCGCCAATGGATCATTCAAGCCGCAAAAGAACAAGAGCTTATGCCAACGACAGAGGGAGGCTTAGACTTTAAACTGAACCTTACACAGATTTTAGACGGTTATCCTGGACATGAACACTCGTTCCCAATCTATCCACTTTATAAAGACTTTATTGATTTTGTGGCAGGTTCAAAAACAGCTTATACGCCTACACTATTAGTTTCTTATGGCGGTCCATGGGCAGAGAATTACTACTATGCAAAAGAAGATGTTCAAGGGGATGCAAAGCTTAATCGTTTTACACCGAAATCAGAATTAGACGCTAAATCACGCCGAAGAAATGCTGGCTGGTTTATGGATGAAGAACATGTTTTTGAAGACCATGCTGTCTTTGTAAAAGACTTGGTTGAAGCAGGAGGAATCGCAGGAGTAGGTTCACATGGTCAATTACAAGGTCTGGGTTACCACTGGGAATTATGGAGCATGCAAGCCGGTGGAATCTCTGAACACGATATGTTAAGGGTCGCAACGGTAATAGGAGCAGAAGCCTTAGGCCTTTCTCAAGATATTGGAAGTGTGGAAGAAGGGAAGGTCGCAGATTTAGTGATCCTCAATAAAAACCCGCTAGAAAATATTCGCAACACTAACACAGTAGAACTGGTGGTGAAAAATGGCTTTGTCTATGACGGTGAAAGTTTAAACACGGTTTATCCTGAAGCGAAAAAACAAGATTATCCATGGACGCAAGCTTCTCCAGGAGATACATTGCCTGGGGTGGGGAAAAGCGAATAAGTTGATCACTGGGAAAGAAAATCAGTGCCCAAATAGCGGTCGTCTCCGTTCATATACCAGGCCCTTTCTTTGGGCATTTTAATGCCCTCGATATTTGCTTCGCCAGACAAGAGGATATACTCTCCGTCGTTCGCTGCTTCGTCGTGATAGAATTGATAATGGCGTAATTGAGCGGTGGTTTTATCCAGGTAAAAATACCAAATGTCTTTTCCCACGGTTTCGACATAGGTTACTTTTAAACAGTGGTAGGATTTTCCTTTCAAGGTTTTGGTATAAACTTTAGGATCTAATTGTGTTCCTGGGTCCTTTAACTTCATGGGGAGACCATAAAGGTAGACATAGTAGTCTCTCATCTTGTTTGTCCGTTTACAGTTGAGCCCATGCTCTTTAGCTTGTGCTGCTGTAAATGTTGTACTCCCTTCTAGCGAATGTGTGCATTGCCCTGCCTTCCATTCTGCCGTGGTAGAAATACCGCCTCTTTCGACACTGCTTTTGAAATACTGCTGTGGAAAATCTAGTTCAATTTTTGTAGTGCGTACAGGTCGCTTTGGGGTTTCCATTTTAATGGTAAAGCTTCCTTTGAAATTAGCCCATTTCCCATCGGGATCATGATAGGCAATACTTTTGTCTAATAATTCCTGTGCGCTTATTTCTTGTGCTAATCCTTTTAGTGTTAATAAGGCTAATAGAATAAAAAGTTGCTTTTTCATCTTAGTGGTAGTAATCTAAAGTTGGTTCATAATTTTCTATCAAAGGGATGTATTCACAGTCTCGCCTTTAATTTGTAGGATTCTTTTTCGCTTCAATAATACGAATATGAGATGGTTTTTTAATTGAAATGTTACTAGACCTACAATGTAAAAATAATCGCGCGCTTTCTATGCCATTAAATCCCGATCAAATACTGAAACTTAAAAAAGAATTGGGTGCGATTGAACTGAAATAATTGAAACTGTAGTTCATCGATTTCTTCAAGGGTGTTTTGGTTTCCTCCTAAATAAAAAATGGTGGACGGATTAGGGTTCCATTGAACAAGGGGTTGTAAAAAGAACTGATTGGTAAAGCTGTTTTTCTCTGCCACTAAACGAATATTAAAGGCTGAACTAAACTGATAGCGTAAGTTCATGCGTGCAATGGTGCCATTAAAATAATCTTCTCCGCCATTCAATCGTTCAAGACGTGAATATCGCAAAGAAGGATTCACAGTAAAGTTATTATTAAGCTGAAAGCTCAAGGTCATAAAGGCAGAGCGAACTTTTCCAACTTCTGGAATTTCTTCATTGAACGACAAGTCTTTTCCGCGATCAATATTTGCGCTAAAGTTAAAGGCCTCACTAGGTGCTCCATTGATAGAAAAGGTATGGGTGGGCAGGTTTTTAAAGGGGATGTTTAAAAATACTTTTCGCGCATCATAATCTAGGGTGTAAGAAAGTTCTGTTTGTCCATAGGTTTTAATAGAAGCGAAGAGATCAACACTAAAGTTTTTATACAACTTTTCAAAGGTATAAACTAGGTCAATTTTAGTCCCAAAACCAAAAGATTGTATCCCGGGTTTGTTCAAAATATTGAGGTACTCGTGATAAAAGGTTCCCCATTGACGGTTGTTTTTAACGACAAAGCCAACATCAGCCCGGTACTGGGGAGAAATATTGCGGTAGTATAGATAGCTTTGCCAAAATTCGGTTTTTCGATAGAGCTGTATGTAGAGGGCATCGCCGTTTAATTTATCTCCGTCTAGTGCGATTGTTTTTCCTTGAATGCTTTGATTGGTATCGATCCAATTTTGTTCTGGTTCTTTGTTGACATTTTTGAATAATTCAAAGCTCAATCGCCAGTTTTGGTTTAATAAAAATAAGCCATCTAAACCAAATAAATGACCATAGCCACCCCCGTCATAAAAGCGATTCATCATAACGCCGCCAAAACGTGCTTGGGGATTCAAAAGGTGTTGATAACGTAATACATTGACCAGACTTTTCCCTCCTTCTCCGATATAAGAGCGGTCTTCTCCACCTACTAAATAGGGCGAGTTTTGATCTAATGCATTTAATAAAAAGAGGCGGGATTTTAGCCCTTGGCTAAGGATTTTTGATGCCACAGAAGGGTTGACAATCGAACGAGAATAAAAAGCGCCATCGGCGAAATTGACCAGGTCTGTCCCGCGATTAAAAAACGGGCGACGTTCTGGGTATTGTAGTGAGAAAGAAGAGTTGACGTCAATCTGAGTAACATCTGCCTCGACTTGAGAAAAATCTGGGTTTATCGTGACTTCCCAACTGGTGTTTTTATTGAGGTCGAGATTAAGGCCAAGGCCAATCTTTGCTTTCAAATTTCTATAATCGATTGAGGCTGTTGGCGTTTGTCTTTCGCCTTGAATATTACTCGATAGATAGGGTAATAACTCTTTTCGTTTCTCAATTTTGATATTTTTAAAGAAAAGGCGATCGGTGGTTTGACAAACGATACAACTGTTGTTGCGGTCGCGAATTTGGCTGCTTACCTCTATGTCATTCCCATTTTCAACATAGCGGCGATAAAAATTTACGCGCCACATTTGGTCTGTCCCATTAGGGAAGGGAATTTCTGCAAAGGGGATTTTCATTTCAACTTGATATCCATCTTCAACGATAACCCCTTTGGATTCAAAATTTACATTAAAAGAACTGTCATAGCGTTGTTCGTCACTTAATGCATTGATTTGTTTTACATCAAATTGACTCCCCAATGCATTTACCGCTAAACCAATGTTAAATCTCGCATCGGCGTAAGGATCTAATCGCACTAATACCACATCGTCATTCCAAATGTTTCGATCATCGCGAGGGCGTATTGATGCTCGAATGGCTTTTGGGTCATGCTTTGCATAGACCCCTATAAAAACATGGGTACTGGAATAAGCGATATAAGCAGTGGTCTCTTTTTGAGCTGGTTGATTATTCGCTGGATTAAACTCTATGTCAAAAGGGACTTGGGTTGCTGTTTTCCAAATGTCTTCTTCTAATCGCCCATCAATATCGAACTCCTTTTCATCGACTAAGGGCGGACGAAAACTGTCCTGAGCATAGGTGAAAAAGGAAAATAATAAGAGAATGGTGAAACCTTTTTTTTTCATTGCAAGCAAAAAAATTCTTTTTCTTTTTTACAATACTATGGTTTTTCTTCGACTTGAGGTCGTATATCAGCTTGAAAAGCTTGTTTTATTAAGGACATTTGATTAAGTAGAGAAAGTGAGAACTAACTGTAAATTACTTTACCGCTTGTGATTGAAAAAACTAAAGGAAAAACAATAGCTAAACTCAGAATAGTGAGATCTAAATCTATTTTAATAGAAAACATTTTCTATCGTTTTAAAACTATAATTGTTTTATCGTCACTCATTGACATCTGCGGTGTGGTGCTACCATCATTATTACCATTATTTAAACCGTTAATATCATTAGAATAATCATATTGAATTAATGATACAGCATTTGTATTAGGATTAATGTCATAGACCCACATTCTTCCCCTAGCATCTAAAATGACCAATGTTTGTTCGTCTTTGCTAAGCACAAACGATTGACCAAATTTATGATGTAAATCAGTAAAACCAGATGTTAAAGTTGTCGTAAGAGAGTATTGACCATTTTCTTTATCTAAAATCACAACACTACCATTCATACTTCCATTTATTCTTTCATCTCTAGCGTAAATTAGTTTATTACCGCTTGAACTAATAGTCATAAGGTCCTCTGTTAAATCATAAAAAGAATTCGAATTATAAATTTTTTTCCAATCCCCACTAGGGTCTGAATAAGCTGTTTCATCATAATCAGTACCCCCGCCAAAACCGTAACCAGCAGAATACATTTCACGCTGATCTACTGGTGTATTCTGAGAATTTGAAATAGTAATAGTAGGAGTTGCTATCATCGCTTCACTAAAGGTTGCAGTTATTGTAACCGTATCAGATGCTGACAAAAGATTGTCTGTGTCTGTATCAGTTAGGGTTACTGTAGTAGAGGTTTGGGCAGATAGACTAAAGCTTGAAATAATAAAACAGTACACAAAAAAGAATCCTATTTTTTGATTTATAATGTTGGATATTGCTGATTAAGGACATAAAACAAAATTTAAAAAGGTTACATTTCGACTAAGCCCCTTATTATGCCTTAAACTTGATATTAAATTGGAGCAAATACTATGAGAAACTTTCATAAACCATTTCCACTGGTAAGCTGAATTAGTTGCAGCTTTGTTTAATAATACTTTAATGAAATAATTAGACTTATCTAATCAGGTCATTTAAAGAGCTAATAATTTATTGGTAAGATTTTCATTTCTTTTGAGCTTGAGTTTTTTTCTTATACTAGAGCAAGCATTAAAGTATGTGCTATGAGAAATTTCTAATTGGCTTTGTATTTGTTTTGAATCATAGTTCAATCTTAAATACATACTAATCTTAATTTCTCTGGAAGTCAAATTAGGCGCAACCTTGCTCAAGTTACTTGTGAAAGCAGGGTAGGCTTTTGCAAATTCAAGTTCAAATAAAAAATTAGTTTTCATGATTTTTATTTAAGCATTAATAAATTTACACTCTAAATGATTTATAGAACAAGTGCGCGGTAGAAATGCAGTATTGCTTTCTAGACATGACCCAGCATTGGAATCGTGAGTAAGGGTTTTCCAAGAAACAATGCTTCTGAAGTGGTAGCAAATCCTGCATTTGTAATTACTCCATCACATTGTTCCATCGCATTGATAAAATGTTCTTCGTTTATTGGATTGTATTTTATTGACCCCTTGATTATTTTTTCTTTTACTTCTTTTGAAAAGACATTCCATTTTACCTGAGGAAATAAGGATAAAATGTCCAAAATATTTTTGAGGTCATAGGCCGGTAGATAGACCACTATTCCACCACCATTCGAAGTATTGATCTCCCTTAATTTGGTTCTTATGATTGGAAGAAATATGTTTTTGCTGAACTTTTGATAATGAAACCCATAGGCAATATCAGTTGGAGCAAATTTTTGAAGATAATTTAATGAATTGCGAAACTTTTTCTTGGGTTTAGGTACTTTTTTTTGCCACAAAGAAACTTGATTGCTAATCCCAATAGAAAGTACCCCTCTTAGTTTACATGCCCAAGCGGAAACAGGTTCAAAATCGGTGATGACTAAATCATACTCTTGTAATTGAAGGGAAAATACATCACGAATAAATTGAAACAGGTTATTCTTAAACAAAGTCTTTCTCCAATGAATCGCTCCAGATTTATCATAATGAAGAGTTAATCCCCTAAAATGGTGTTTGACAGGGTATCCTAAGTCTAGGTTATTTTTTGGTCCACTTAAAATAATATCGTACTGAAATCGACGATCCAAGTAAGGGATGATTTCTTTGGCTCTGCTAATGTGCCCATTCCTTACAACCTATTATAGAAAACAATAGAACTCTGGTTCGATAACGCTAATCTGCAATAATGATTATCCCTTGTTCATCCTCCTTAATAATACCACCAAAACACTTAGGACATTTTTTTGTTTGATACCCCTTCGGCATAAAAGCTGAGGTAAGGGATCTTATGAAGGAGACGCTTGATGCCTTGGTGTAGGAAGTCAGAGTTTGTATAAATAGTGAAAAAAGACGAACTAAGATTGTTGGCTATTTTATTATTATATTGAAGATAATATTAAGTACTCATTTTTTAAATGCTAAAAGTTCCAGATGACAAAAGAAACTAAGCCAGCAATTGATCTAGTAAAACAATTTTTCAAAGAAGATATTGATTTTGAAAAACTATTAAATCAAAAAGAGAATACTAGAAAAAGGGTTTCAACATATAGTTTAGACCCTTATGACAGTGATTTGAGTTATCGAGAGAAATGTCATCTTTTAAGAAGGTCTTTGGTTGGTGTTAGTAAAAGACACTTAGATGACTTAGAGGAATTGAATTTTGATCAAATTTTTGAGAAGATTTTTTCATCTGAAACTCTTGAGGAACCAACAAATAATTACTACTATGAAAGAAGTAATGAAGAATGGAATACAATTTATGGTCGAGATGATGTTTTACCTGGAGAGACATTTGTCAACAATGCTTCCACTCAAAGGAACGAAAATGATGAGTGGGAAAATGGTGATTGGGTAAGAAGGCAATGTATTCAAAAACATATGTTTATGAATATTTATAATCAAGATACTTCAATTCATTGGAAGATTTTTTTATTTCTACATAATTTAGTTCCAACAGATGGTGGACAAGGTGCAGATAACAAGGGATTGTGGAGTTATTACAAGCTTATTTTTGACTCCTGTTTTACTAGTTATAAAGAATTTGTTTTTAATATAACTGTTAATCCATCGATGTTAATATACCTTAATCTTGCATCTAGTAATAAGGATACACCTGATGAAAATTACGCAAGAGAGGTTCAAGAACTCTTTACTGTAGGTAAAAGACCTTTTTCTATGTTTACGGAAGATGATGTAAGTGAAGCAGCGAGATTATTGGTTGGATATAGTGTAAGATGGGAATCTGTACATGAAAATAGAGAAATAACATATAATGTAGATAGGTGGAATCATGATACTGGGGATAAACAGTTTTCATCATTTTATGGAAATAGAAAAATCCCAGGGAGAGATACTCCAGATGGAATGATTGAAGAATTGAGGGAATTTGTAGAGATGTTATTTTATCCTGAACAAACTAAACTCTATATCTCTAGAAGATTATATCAGTTTTTTGTAAATCCAGTAGTTACTGAGGAGATAGAACAAAATATTATTGTTCCATTGTCAGAAGTTTTCGAAAACTCTAACTATAGTTTAGCAGATACGTTAAAAGTTCTTTTAAAAAGTAAACATTTTTTTGATGAATCAAACTTTTACAGTATAATAAAGTCTCCCTTTGATTATGTTTTTGGAATCTTCAAAGAATTAGATATTTTAAACGGAGTAATAAGAAACTATCAGCAGGAACAAGAAAACAATGGGAGTTTTTCAATTCCAGATAGGTTATCAAATCCAGACACATTAAAATTTTATATTCTAAATTCATTCGAATGGACATTAAATAACCAAGCAATGAATCTTGGTCTTCCCCCAAGTGTTTCTGGATGGCCACCATTTTATCAAAAACCTGTTTATGATTTATTTTGGATTAATAGTGTTACCCTTAAAAACAAAATAGATACAGTAGAAGCTGCTTGTAAATGGGGGTTATGGTTGGAAGATAACTATAATATAACATGTGATAAAATGGATTATTTATTCACTTATGATAACCATGAGGATGTTGATGATCTTCTAGATGAAATGACAGCGAGATTACTCTCAAGAGGTATTTCAGAACAAGATAAAGGAAGAATAATATCGACTTCATTTAATGGTGCAGATAAGATGCACTGGACAGAATTAGTTAGAGATTTCAAAAATGGAAATGATGATGCTAAATGGGAGATTCAAGGTATTTTTGAAAATATAATGTTCCAAGTTTTTTCTCTTGGAGAATACAACCTATACTAATATGAAAAGAAGAGATTTTTTACATAACCTAGCTCATGTAGCTGCAGTCCCAATGATATATAATTCAATGGGATTTGCAAATCTTGAATTTCAAGAGTTGTTATATAATTCTAATTCAACGAAGAAACTAATATTAATAAGATTAGATGGAGGAAACGATGGATTGAATACATTGATTCCAATGGATCAATATTCGAATTTAGTTAATGCTAGACCCCACGTAATATTACCCGAAAATAGAATTATTGATTTAGGAACAAATGATTTAGGGCTACACCCTGAACTGACTAGATTTAAAACTCTTTTCGATGAAAATAGAATGAAAATTATTCAAAATGTGGGATATGATACCCCTGATTTTTCTCATTTTAGGTCAATGGATATCTGGCAATCAGCTTCTGATTCTGATCAGTACCTAACCAGTGGATGGATTGGAAGGTATTTAGAGGATTTACATCCTTCTTATCCAGAGGAATATCCAACTAATGACTTTCCTCATCCTCTTGCAGTTGAATTAAATAGTTCTTCATTACTTACCACAGGTTTAAAAAGTGTAACAAGTTACACCTCTAATCAACCCTGGAATTACAATCAAATATTGGGTGATTTTGATAATTCGTATCCAGAGGATCCTATCGGTAAAAAGTTGAAGTTTATTCAAATTATTTCAAGACAATCAAACCAATATGGTGCAATTTTGAAAGATTGTTTTGAAAAAGGGAATAATTATAATAATTATCCACCATCTGATCTTGGAAATCAACTTAAGGTTGCTTCAAGCTTAATTAAAGGAGGATTAGAGTCAAAAATTTATATAGCAAGCATTGGAGGTTTTGACACCCACGATAATCAAATTTTAACAAATGACACAACCAAAGGAGAACATTCTAATTTAATGAAAGATTTAAATAATTCTATAGGATCTTTATTTGATGATTTAGATAAGAATGCTCAATCTGAAGATGTATTAGTAATGACTTTTTCAGAATTTGGAAGAACGATTACTTCTAATGGATCAAATGGAACAGATCATGGCACGGCTGCTCCATTATTTGTTTTTGGAAATAAAGTAGACTTTAATATTTCTGGAGAAAATCCGAATATTCCTCAGAACGCAGTTTGGCAAGATAATTTGTCTTCAGAATTTGATTTTAGACAGATATATTTTTCAGTTATAAAACAGTGGTTAGGAGGAAATCAAGAGACTGCAAAAAACGCTCTTTTTAAAGAGTTTGATCAAATACCAATCATTCAATCCCGTTACATCGACAGTGATGGTGACGGAGTGAGTGATGATCAGGATCAATGTGATTCTACTCCCTTAGGCACCCTTGTGGACACCACGGGTTGTGCGATTTTCTCCTTACCACCAGATAATTACTCCATCCAAAGTAATGGAGTGAGTTGTGCAGGAAAAACCAATGGACAAATTAATGTCTCTGTTCAAAACACAAGTCATGTTTATACTGTTGCTATTCCAGAGACTAATGCGTCCTATCTTTTAAATTCAGAAAACTCACATCAAGTCCAAATAGCAGATTTAGCTGTGGGGACCTATACTTTAAACATTACTGTTCAAGGAGAGGAAAATTATCTTCAGACCTATGAAATAGGGATTATCGAACCCGGAGAATATTCTGCTAAAACTTCTGTTGATTATAAGGACAAAACAATTTCAGTGAAAGCTTCTGGTTCAGAGATGTATTTAATTGAAGTTAATGATGAAATTAGGGTAGAAAAGAGTCAGCGTTTTAAGATAAAACTTAACCCAGGATACAATAAAGTTAAAATAAGCACTCCTCAAGATTGTCAAGGAGTTCATGAAGAGGAGGTTTTTATTTCAGAAAAGGTGGAGTTCTATCCTAATCCAATGGTTGATGAATTAAATCTTGTAATTCCAGGAAAAGATGTTGAAACAAGTATAGGTATACATTCAAGAACTGGTGTTTTAATCAAAACTTTGAAAAAATCCATTTCGTCTTCTCGTAGGGTACAAATTGATGTTTCCTCCTTGAGTCAGGACATTTATTTATTTAAGGTAAAAGGGAAGACTGTCGACCAAACATTTAAAATTCAGAAGAAATAATGAAAAAGTGTCTTTTAATTTTAAGTTTTATAGGAGTATTGTTTGTTAGTTGTAGTAAAGGAGATGATGGGGGTGGTACAACATCACCTCCTGTTGTAACTACACCAACACCAACAGTGCCTAATCCCGGTAAATCTTCCTTAAGTACACCGAGTAATAACGAGGTTTGTTACGATGGAGTAGAACAAAGTGATCAAACGAGTTTGGTGAATTTCTCTTGGCAGGGATCAACAGATACTGATGCTTATGATTTGATTATTATAAATCAAGACACGAATGCTTCACAAACAGAATCAGGAATATCAGCGACTTCTAAACAAGTTGGATTGACCAAAGGAGTTTCCTATAGTTGGAGAGTGGTTTCAAAGTCTAACGTATCTAATGTAACAACCAACTCAGATACTTGGCAATTTTATTTAGAAGGTGAAGGAGAGGAAAATCACGTACCTTTTTCCGCAACAATTATAAGTCCCTCTTCTGGTTCTACGGTAAATCCATCTGATGGGACTGTTTTATTAGACTGGGAAGGAAATGATCCAGATCAAGGAGATGAGTTGACCTATACGGTTTATTTTGATTCAGTGGATGGGTTACAATCCCCTTCTAGTGATCATACAAGTTTGACAGAATCAAGTCTAAGTGTTAACGTAGAGAGTGGAAACACTTATTACTGGAGAGTAAAAACATCTGATCAAACAAGTAGTTCTTTTACGATTGTATATTCCTTTCAAGTAAATTAAGAATCGAAATCAATGGTTAAGATATCCTGATTGATCATTGTTTGGTATTGTTTTAAATTACCAGAAGTACTTCTAGATCCACAACGAGCGATATTTTGAGTTCCTGTACCATAAGAATTCCCATGATTGGCACATCGAAACGATCCTTGATTGTAAGACCATTGATTAGTTGTTCCTAAATGGGGACAACAGTTACTGAAAACCTGAAAAACATCTTCTGTCTTGCGAAGGATTAGAATATAATTGTCAGAATCATTAATAAATTCCCCGACTGTATTTAAATCAGAAAAATCTTCGTGGGTTACATCTATATAGAGTATTCTTCCATCTAAAAACTTACCATGTTCACTCGTTTTTTCCTTTAAGGAATTATAAAGAATTTCTTCTTCGGTTAAAACAATTTCCTCTTCCTCAGGATTAGAAGTACAAGACTCTAATAGTGTAGTCGAAACAATTGATATTCCTAAGAAGGAACTGAACTTTTGAATGAAATTTAATCTATCCATAATCATAAACTTAAGACGTCTTTGTCGATTTTTGATAATAGATTATATGTTATAAACTGATTAATTATATTACAAAGATTAAAATTGCTTATTACAAATACAAAGGTTGCAGGTTTGAATCCTGCCGAGGTCACTGAAAAACAAAGGGATTACAGCAATGTAGTCCCTTTGTTGTTTTTTCACTTGCATACTATTTGCACACAAGTCCAATCATAGAAGAATAAAGATTACTAATATTTACTAATTTATTCTTTACTCAAAGTAAATGTAATAAAGTTTAGGTTAAATACACATCATACTTCCAACACCTCAAACATAACACCCCGCTTTACTCCATCGCAAATACCCCTAAGACCAGGAAAAATATAAGCTTTTAGTGGATTTCAATTGTGCCCAAACTTGCGAAAATATTTCATACTTAAAATGTTGGGGCTATATACTATTCTGTGTGTTATGGATGATAAAGAAAAGTAATTTTAGAAACCCCAGCCTCCAATCAATATCAAAAAATACCATTTTTTGGTACTTTTTGGCCATATTTGATCAATTTTGACTCATTTTTGGTCATTTTTAGCTGTTTTTGGACGCTTTTTGAATTTGGGTAATATCTAAATATACACCCAATTGATTCTTAAAAAAACCGTTCTGTAAAACTCACCTCTACTAATTTAAAATTGGATTATTTAAAGAACTCTATGATTTGTTTATTTATAAAATCAGCATCTTCTTTAGCAAAACCAGCTCCAGCTATATGACCCCATAAAGATGGAATTATTTTGAGATTAACTTTAGGAATAAATTTTGCTTCATTTTTTAAAGCATCAATATGAAAATACATATCTGTCTCACTTGGCATATATAACACATCTGCTTTAATTGATCCAAGAGCTTTTTTATAATCACCTTTAAATCCAGGTGTATTTCCTATATTATTATTTTGCCAAGTTCTAGCTAAAGCTATTAGGTTATTTGCATCCCATGTTAACACAAATTCTTCAAACCAATTAATTACCTCATCAATATTTTCTAGCCCCATTTCTTTATACAGCTCTTTGCGGAACCATTCTTGAGACCAACCCCAACTTGACCAATGAGCACCTCCAGCTCTTAGTCCTTTTTCAGGTTGTGTGGTATAATTTCCATTTTTAAATGATGAATCTGCTTCTATTGCAGAAATAAAACCTTCAAGCCTAACTTTACCATGAGGATATTCAACTGCTGATCCAGCAATACCAACAATTTTTTGTGTAAATTTTGGATAACTAACACCCCACTGAAAGGCTTGTTGTGCACCCATAGAAAAACCTACAACAGCTTTAATTTTTTTTACTTTAAAAACTTCTGTGATTAACCTGTAACCTGCATTAACATTATCTCTTATGTTAATTAATGGAAAATTTGGACCATTATATGGTGATTCAGTATTACTTGGAGAACTTGAAAGTCCATTTTGAAACATATCTGTTGCGACAATGAAATATTTTTCAGGATCTAATGCTTTACCAGGCTTTATAAGGTAATCAAATCCATGGTGATCACCTAGATATGCTGATGGTACCAGAATAAGATTATCTTTTCTTTCATTCAATTTACCGTGGGTTACGTAAGAAAGTTTTGCATTTGGCAGGGTCACTCCGCTTTCAAGTTTAAAATTATCAAGATTGAATATCTCGGAGTCATCATGTGCAAACAACAAGAATGATGAAAAAATTAATATCGTAAAAAAGCTTTTCTTCATTGTTAATAGATTAGTAATGAATAATGCTATCAAGATAGAAAGATTAGATTACATATCTAATCTTACGCAGCAGATTATGAGAAAAAACCATTCTGCAAAACCCACCCCACCGTCAGGTAATCAGATAGGTTAGAAAGTTTTTAGATTTTTTAATTATACGCTTTAGTCAATAATAAAAACCCTCCGATTAGGAGGGTTAATAAAATACTTACGTTAACGTAAATGTTATGCATACAACCTAATCAATCGCTTTTCTTGAGCCGTATAATCCTAATGCTGTAGCTGATACTATGAGAATTAAAATAGGAATCGGTGGCCCCCCACCTCTAAATAGGTGATTAAAAAGAGCCACTAGTAAGACTGTGCCTGCAAATACAGAATAAGCCAAGAATATTTTTTTGTTTGACTCATTATCAAATTTTAACCTCCATAAAGAAAAAATAAATAGACCTACTCCAATCATATGCATTGCAGTAACATCAATTATTCCCTGCGAAAAGAAAATTAAATCAGCAGATATTTCACCTTTAAAAAAGGGCTGCATAAGTCCTACTGGATCTAAAAAAACGCCCAATAATAGTCCAACTCCCATGAAAATTTGAATAATACTAATTACAGGGAAAATAAACTTTGATTTCATTTTAATTGATTTACGGTTAATAAGCTACTAATGTAGAGAGAATGGAATACATGTCAAAACCCAGCCACTGTTTCTAAAGAAAAACCCTCCACTTGGGAGGGTTAGTTGATTTTTACAATGATTTTAAAATATATACTTTCTTATTTGCCAAATCCTCACCTAGTGATATAGCAAATTTTTCAAAATTTGGATCTGCCATCATTGCTCCTAGTTCTGACATATCTACATCAAACAAATAAACCGAAACCATATTTGGATTTTTTACATCTCGTTGAACTAATGTTCTAGATTCATCACAAAAACGCTCTCTATTTTTTTTATCACTCATAAATCCTTTATACCAAACTTTATATCCTTTTTTCAAGGGAATTAAAGCAACCACATCAACTAAGGAATTTTTATCTAAATCAGTTGTATTATACCATTCAGTTTGATGGTGAATTTTTCCATCATCATTAAAGAAAAGGACAGCATAATAGTCCATCTCAACTGGCTTTTTGGTTTTAGCATTTAGTGATGTCCAAGTCCCATAAACTCTTACGTCTCCATTTGGTTTTTGTTTTTCGTCTAATCCTGCAAAATAAAGTTGCTTAGTGAGTTCTATGTTATCATATGCACTATTAAACCCTTTCATAGCTTGATACCATGTGTCAATATCAAGTGAATCAACCCCTGTAGGTGGTGGTGACCAAGTATAGTCTTCAGTTACAAAACCTCTCATTTCTTGTAAATTTTTATCTGAAAATGATTGGTAAAACTTCTTTGCTGTTCCAACGTTTTTTTCATAGTTAGTCATGCTAACTGAATTTGAATCACAACTGATTGAAAAAACAGAACAAACTATAAGTAATAATATTTTTTTCATTTTAATTGATTTATGGTTAATAATACTTCTAAGATATAGATAATGGGTTACATATCAAATCTTACGTTCACTATCCAATAGAAAAACTGTTTTCTAAAACCCCTGCCCCTACCAAGATGATCTGAAGTAATTGAAGTTTTTGGCGTTATTTGTTTGAAGGAATGTTATGCCTGAAAGTAAGCTCGTAATCAACTCCTCTATCAATATGCTTTGTGACATACTTACAAACTAATGCTCTATCATAAACTTCTTGATAGTCTCCAACGCTGATATTGCCTAGTGCGTGTCTTAACTCTGGATAAGTTATGCTCGAGTTAGTACCAATAAGCATATGAACATGATTATTACTGTAATCTCCTTTATCTCTTTCTGCTACATAGAAAACCTTATCTACTTTTAAAGAGTTGCCATAAAGCTTATCTATCCAAGAAGATACTGTGCGAGTGTAGATCTTGTATGGTGTTCTACAAGTTATAAAGTAGTTCCAGTCATATGCGTCTAAAAATTGTGCCCATTGTTGTCTTACATCCATAGTTTTTAGTTTAATCAATAGCAGATATTAAGGAGAGTCGTCTGTTTTCTGTTCAAAACGCTCCAAACCATTGGTATTACTAGTCTCAAAGATACTTCAAAGATCTACACAAAATCAGGGGTTAGTCATCGACAGAGAAAAAACAAGGGACAAATCTGGGGACAAAAAAGAAAAGGCGAAAGAAGAAAATCTCTTCTAACGCCTTTATCTATGGGTGGTCCCACCTGTACTCATTACTATTTATAACTACCTGATTTACAGTATATATAAATGAACCTATAGTACCCCAGGGTACTGTTTTAGTCCCTTTT
>Ga0209602_1000053_pt1 | contig 96220 bp, 90 predicted proteins | sample COGITO_mtgs_1205_3_FD_184810 | JGI IMG/M metagenome (GOLD analysis project Ga0209602, IMG submission 184810) | Pelagic marine microbial communities from North Sea - COGITO_mtgs_120524 (SPAdes) (version 2) | ecosystem: Environmental > Aquatic > Marine > Epipelagic ...
AAGGCAGATCCTTCTTTGTACCATTCAATCTGTTGATCGTTGTAAGTGTGATCAGTTTTAATAAGATCTTTTGACCCATCAGAGTGAACTATTTCAATTGAAATTTGTTTTCCAGGACTGAATGATTCTAAATCTATGAAATTGAAAAGATCATCTTCTTGAATTAAATCATAATCAGATTCATTACTAAACGTTAATCCAAGCATACCTTGCTTTTTTAGATTTGTTTCATGAATTCTAGCAAATGATTTAACTAGAACTACCTTTACTCCTAAATGTCTTGGTTCCATTGCTGCATGTTCTCTAGAAGATCCTTCTCCATAATTATGATCCCCAACAACAACAGTATCTATTCCATTTTTCTTGTAGTCTCTTTGGGTATCAGGGACTCCTTGGTAATCACCAGTTAAGTGATTTTTAACAAAATTGGTTTTTTCATTATAAGAATTAACAGCTCCAATCAAACAGTTGTTTGAAATATTGTCTAAATGCCCTCTGTATCTAAGCCACGGACCTGCCATCGAAATATGGTCAGTTGTACATTTTCCAAGAGCCTTGATTAGTAATCTAGCATTGGTAATGTTTTTTCCATCCCAAGGTTTAAATGGTTCCAGTAATTGAAGTCTTTCAGATTTTTTATCCACTTCAACATTTATGTGTGAACCGTCTTCAACGGGTTCTAGGTATCCAGAATCTTCAACTTCAAAACCTTTAGGTGGTAATTCCCACCCTGTTGGTTCATCTAATCTTACTTTTTCTCCTTCAGAATTAATTAAGGAATCAGTTAAAGGGTTAAAGTCTAATCTTCCCGATATTGCAATTGCAGCCACCATTTCAGGAGATGCTACAAATGCATGTGTATTTGGATTACCGTCAGCTCTTTTAGCAAAATTTCTATTAAATGAGTGAACAATTGTATTTTTTTCTTTAAGATCAGCACCTTGTCTTGCCCATTGTCCAATACAAGGGCCACAGGCGTTTGTAAATATTTTTGCATTGAGATTTTCGAAAATATTTAAAAATCCGTCTCTTTCTGCAGTAAATCTAACTTGTTCTGATCCAGGATTTATACCAAATTCAGCTTTTGTTGTAAGATTTTTATCAATAGCTTGTTGGGCGATTGATGCTGCTCTTGACAAATCTTCATATGAAGAATTAGTACACGATCCGATTAAACCCCATTCTACTTTAATTGGCCAGTCATTTTCTTTTGATTTAGCACTCATTTCATTAATAGGAGTGGCAATATCTGGTGAAAAAGGACCATTTACATGAGGCATTAATTCCGAAAGGTTAATTTCTATAACTTGATCAAAATATTTTTCTGGACTTTCATAAACTTCTGGATCAGCAGTAAGATATTCTTTTACCTCGTTTGCTGCATCTGCAATATCACTTCTGTCAGTTGATCTTAAGTATCTTTCCATTGACTCATCGTAACCAAATGTGGATGTAGTAGCTCCAACTTCAGCTCCCATATTACAAATCGTACCTTTTCCTGTACAAGACATGGATTTAGCTCCTGGTCCAAAATATTCAATAATGGCTCCAGTACCTCCTTTTACAGTTAATATACCAGCCACTTTTAAAATAACGTCTTTAGGTGCTGTCCATCCAGAAAGTTTTCCGGTTAACTTAACACCAATTAATTTTGGAAATTTTAATTCCCAAGGCATTCCAGCCATAACATCAACCGCATCTGCTCCACCAACACCAATTGCTACCATTCCAAGTCCTCCGGCATTAACGGTGTGTGAATCTGTTCCTATCATCATTCCACCTGGAAATGCATAGTTTTCTAATACAACTTGATGAATAATTCCAGCTCCTGGTTTCCAAAATCCAATTCCATATTTGTTCGATACAGATTCTAGAAAATTAAAAACTTCATTACTATTATTTAGTGCAGATTGTAAGTCTTTAGTAGCGCCTAAAGAAGCTTGAATTAAATGATCACAATGAACAGTTGTTGGCACAGCAACTTTACTTTTTCCAGCTTGCATAAATTGTAGAAGAGCCATTTGTGCAGTAGCATCTTGACATGCTATTCTATCAGGTGCAAAATCAACATAATCTTCACCTCTTTTAAAAGGAGAATTTAATTTATCATTCCAAAGGTGAGAATAAAGAATTTTCTCTGAAAGTGTTAGTGGACTTTGAGTAAGCTCACGTGCTTTATCTACTTTGGTTTTTAATTCATCATAAACCTTTTTGATCATTTCAATATTAAAAGCCATATCGTATATTTTTTTTGCAAAATTAATTTATATCATTAGATATCAAAGTATTAATAATACTAATTTGATTAAACAATCTTTGAATTATAGTATTATTAAGGCAGAGCATAAAATCAACATTATAAGAGCAGGAATCGATTTTACAAATGGATCATTTATTTTTAGATGTGCAAAAAGAGCTCCTACCATTAGCGTTCCAATTAAAAATGCTGAAGGATTTACTAAATGTGGAAACCAAATACCAGCGATTAGTAATGTAGCTAAAGTTAATTTTGATAAACCTATAAATTTCATAAACCAACTTTTAAACCCGTAAGCTTCAAATTCCTCAGACATATTATTTGATTTGCCTCCTCTGTACTTAGACCCTTTAGTGTAGTTTATTATCCAAACATTATATATCCCTAATGCAAGAATTAATTGGATAACTAATTTTATATTTTCCATTGTTTATTAATTTTCAATTAAATTAATGAATTAATTTAAATTTTATTCAAATAATATCATCATTCAGACCTTGATTGATTTAATGATGTGCCTAGCAATAAATATTAAATTAAAATTTCTTCTTCTTTTTTTATTGTCACAGATGATGGGTTCATTATGATTTCTGAATGACCAATAGCCTTCGGTATCTCATATTCAAAGAAATATTTCATTGTCTCAATTTTGCTTTTATAAAAAATATCAGAATATTTTTTATTTTCATCTTTAAGAGCTTGATGTGAATTTGCCGCAATTTCTAACCAGTTCCATCCTACTATTACTAAACTGAAGAATTCCATAAATATACTTGCATCAGCTAAATACTTTTCAAAATCTCCTTTAAGGGCATAAGGCATAAGTGATTGTAAAATCTTTTCAGATAATTTAATTTTTTCACTTAGAGAATCACAGTATTCTTTCAGTTCTGGATAATTGCTTGCTTTTGTAATTGTTTCAATTATTTCTGCAAGTAATAGTTTCAAGCCCTCTCCATTATTCATGGTAATTTTTCGGCCAAGAAGGTCTTGAGACTGAATTCCAGTAGTACCTTCGTATATTGCCGAAATCCTAATGTCTCTATAATACTGTTGTAGTATAAAGTCTGAACAAAACCCATATCCTCCTAATACTTGTAGTCCATTATTAACTGAATATGCCCCAGCATCTGACGGGTAAGTTTTTACAACTGGTATAATCATTTCAAGTAAAGTGTTGTATTTTATTTTTTCCTCTTTTGATTGAGCGGTATTTTCTAAATCATAATATTTAGCTGCTAATAAAACAAGACTCATAGAACCCTCAACAACCGCTTTTTGTAATAAGAGCATTCTTCTAACATCAGGGTGTTCAATAATTAAGGACTGACTTTCTTCTACATTTTTCTTACCATCACTCGAAAGTTTTCTTCCTTGTGGTCTTTCATTGGCATATTGAAGGGAAGCGTAATATGCAGCGGATGCAATTGCTGATGCGGCTCTTCCAACTCCAATTCTAGCTGCATTCATCATAACAAACATGCAGCTCAATCCATTGTTCTCTTCTCCAACTAACCAACCGCGACAATCATCTTTATCTCCAAACCCTAAATGAGTAGTGCAATATCCTTTTTGACCCATTTTTTGAAAATCAGCAACACTAGTCACATCATTTGGTTCTAAAGAACCATCATCTAATTTTCTATTTTTTGGAACTATGAATAATGATATTCCTCTTGTTCCTTTAGGAGCTCCTTCAATTCTGGCAAGAACTAAATGAACAATATTATCTAAATATTGGTTATCTCCAGCGGAAATAAATATTTTTTGGCCACATATATTATAGTATCCATTCTCATGTGGTGTAGCTTTTGTTACAATATCAGACAATGAGCTTCCAGCTTGCGGTTCAGTTAAACACATGGTTCCTCCCCAATTACCAGCAAGCATATCAGGAACATACTTATCTAAAAGATCCTTTTTAGCAAAATGAATAATTAGCTCAGCAGCACCTTGAGTTAGACCTGCATATCCAGGTAAATGATTATTTGCAGCATCAAGTATGTAGCTTGATGCAGTACTAGCCATAAGAGGAATTTGTAAACCTCCAACTTCGTAATCAAAACTTGATGATATAAAACCTAATTCACCTCCTTTTTTCATCATTGTTTCCACCTGCTTGTGCACATATACCTGTCCATCTTTGTGAAAAGCTGGATTTTCATCCATTTCCTTTAAATATGGGAATAGCTCTCGATCGGCAAAATCTTTACTTGAGTCTAAAAACATATCTAGTGATTCCTTATCATGATCTACAAATCTTTCTCTTTTAAGTAATTCTTCTAACTCATGTACATCATACAATAAGTATTTTAGCGTATCTATATCAACATATTTATCAGCCATAATTATATAAATTTTAGGTACTTAATTAATTTTTTCAAATATATAGAAAATTGACAAATTGCTATGCATGCATAGTAATTTTTTGTCAACAGTAATCTATCACTAATATTTAAGTTCTTTTATTCCAAAGAGCAATAGTAGAGGCAGTGAAAAAAATAATTAAAATATGATTTAAATATCCTCCACAGACAATAATCCAAATATTTCCGGATAAATTATTACAAATAAAGTCTTGAATTAAAAAAGGTATTAATGGAAAAAAAAGGATAATCCATCTTGGATATAAAGTTTTTCTTTTCCATACTTGAGTTATAAATAAAATAGATAAAAGACCAAAAATTGGATAAACAATTAACCTTAATGTATTGTTTGCTTCATTAGCTAAGGCAACAGAATCATTTAAATCAAGATTGTTTTCGATAGCTAGTTTTGAAGATGTAGCTATTGCTACAAAAGCACCATGAACCACACCATAAGAAATTGTGATTGCGGCAAAACAAATTAAAACAGTGTTTTTTATTAAAGGTTTGGTTGGTTTAAATGCTTGATATACATGAATAACTCCAAGTATATAAAACCAAGATGCTAATAATGCTGTAACAGCACTATAAATAATTCTTGAATCCGATGCGTTACCCATGTTCTCAAATAAATTAGTATTTGTAGGGTCATAGTAAAAAAGCATATCTCCAGTTAATAAGGTAATGCCTCCCAATATTCCAAAAATTCCTAAAACTCTAGTCCAAAAATTATTTATTATCATAATTTTAAATTAATAAAAAACGGCTACACTTTATAAAAGTATAACCGTTTTATTGTTTTTAGTAGATAACTCATTCGAAATATCGAACATCAGTTTTAGTAAGAAAGAGTTCTTACTCTCATATAATTTGATTATTGATGCGTTAAGAGATGCCTATGTTAAATTTATTTTAATTGTTTTAACATATTTTCAATAGTTGGAATTCCTTGAGGGTTGAGGTAAGGACTTAAAACAGTAACTATGTGTTTCAATCCTTTTAGTCTAAGCGAACTAATGTTAACACCTGGATATTTTTTCATTGAGAAATCAAGCCAGTATCGACCTATAACTAAAGTTATTTCAGAAAGATTTTCTATTTCTTTTGAATTAATTTTTATCAACCCACTTTCGTGTGAATGCAGAATTCTATTTTCTGCCCATTTATCTAAATAATTGTTAATATCTGTTATGGTCTTCGAAATAGACTTATCGTCTTCATAATACTTTTGAAAGTTATCTCTAAGAATATACCTAAAGTCCCAAATTATGTTATATGACTGAAAAAATTCATTAATGATTGTTTCAAAGTCTTTTGATTTGTTTTGCTGATTTACAGAAAAGAATACTTTCTGTAGAAGTTGAATATGATTTGATAAAATATCTTTTTTAGAATTAAAATGATACCAAAGAGTTCCCTCAAGAATACCAGTATGTTTTGCTATTGAAGCTGTTGTAACATTATTAAAACCGCCTTCGTTGAACAAAATTAAACTGGAAATCAAAATTCTATCTTTTGTTTTATGTGAAAAAAATCCGAGAGATTGATGAGTTAATTGTAAAGAATCAGTTTGAATCATATTATTTATCTAATTTCATTTCATTAGGAACTCTTGGATTCATAATCATAAACCAAAGTGGAGGAATAAAACTTAAAAGTATTGATGCAGGATAACCTACAGGAAGAGTAGGACATTCTGTATAGCTATTTAAAATTTGATATTTCTTTGAAGATTTATAGTGATGATCACTGTGTCGTGTAAGTTCGTAAAGTGTGATTCTCCCAATATTAAAGTTAGAGTTCCATGAGTGATGAGGTTGAACTCTTTCGTATCTTCCAGAAGCTAATTTTTTACGTTGTAAACCATAATGTTCAATATAATTGATACATTCTAAAAACAGAAAAGAAATTATACCAACAACAAAAGCAAAAATCATCACTTCAAAAGAAAATAAATAATAAACAATAAAAAGATATAGTGGCTGAATTAAATGATACCAAAGCATGTCATTTTGTAGGGAAAAAAAGGATCTGTTTTTAGTTTTTATAAGTATTTTTTGGTTTTTCCATGCGTCGAAGTATTGCTTAGTTACAGATGTAAACCAAAATGAATACACTGATTGGTTATATTTTGCAGTAGCACCGTCTTCGGGTGTTGCAACATGCAGGTGGTGACCAAAATTGTGTTCAATATAAAAATGCATATATAAACAAGGCATGTATAACAATTTGCTTAACAATCTTTCAAAATAAGGTTTTCTATGTCCTAGTTCGTGAGCTACATTAATACCATTAGTAGCTAATAAGATTCCAGTCGAAAGTGCTAAGCCAATAGTTTCAAATGTACTGTAGTTATTAACTTGAAATAAAGAAAATATTACATACAATAATCCAAAAATAATAGGAACATTAAAATATAGCATTATGTCAAAAATCCATTTTTTATTTAGATATGAGGCATCATTATTTGAAAGATTTTTCTCAGTTTCTCCGAAAAGAAAATCTAGTAATGGGATTAATAAGAATACATAGAAAATAGCAGAATATGTCCATATTCCTGTAGATATAAATGAGATGTAAACTGAAATGGGAACTGTGTAAGCAAATAGATATTTAAGATCTTTCATTTAATAATTTTATTGGGTAATCACCCAAATTTTTGTAAATATATTTATTTTTGGGTAATTACCCAAATATAAATAAACTTAAGTTTAGATCTTTAATTAACAAACGGCTACACTTTATAAAAGTATAACCGTTTTATTGTTTTAGTAGCGGGAACAGGACTCGAACCTGTGACCTTCGGGTTATGAGCCCGACGAGCTACCTACTGCTCTATCCCGCGATTTGAAGCGTAAATATATAATAAATAAGTATTACAGAACAAGATTTATCTTTATAAAAAATATTATTTTTTATATACTTCCTGCTTCATAGAGTGTTTTGGTGTGCGATCTTCATTAAAAAGCCCCCAATGTTTTTCAGGTTCGTTTGGATCATCTGAACCTTTCCACGGTTCGTCAAAAGCTTCAAAAACAAACGTAAGAATTTTTTCATTTTCACTCCACTTTGAAAGTTGTTTATAATATATCTTTTGGAAGTGTTCGTTTGTATTATTTTTCTTTATTTCAATATCATTTGTTGATGTTGCCCACCCAGCTTCAGTAATAACAGTTAATTTGTTTGGGTATTTTTCTTTAACTAGATTATAATTTTCTATTGTATAGTTAAGAGCGTCGTCAATAAACACATTCTCCCATTGAGGGTAGGTGTGAATTGAGATAAAATCTACAACTTCTACTAATTTTTCAAGCTTATTTACCCAAGTAACATAGTTTTCACAAAATGTTACTGGTTGTTTGGCTTTCTTTTTTACAATTTTGACATATTCAATTACACTTTCAACTGGAACCATGTGATCAGTCCAACTTACACAAGCCTCATTACCAACTGAAAGAGAAAAAATTATTTTTGGATAGCTGTTAGCTAGTTCAGCGAGTAAGTTAGCTCTGTTTAAATTCCCTTTTTTATTAAGTTCAAGTTGCTCTTCAGAATGTTCACCTCCCCAAGGACAAGAATAATTATTTTGCTCTGCTTCAATGTAACAACCAAGCATTACTTTAATATTTAGCTTTTCTTGTTTTATAACTTCTAAAACAGTTTTTGAGTGATGATCACAGCTGTAAAGTCTTATGAAATTCCAATTTTTTTCTATTATTAAAAGGTCTTCTTTAACTTGATCGTAAGTAGGGTAGGAGATTCCTGGTGTTTGACCTTCTCTAAATCCCGAATAGCACACCGCACTACCTGAGCTGATATTTAATATTTTTGAGTAATCCAATTAATTTAAAATTTTAAGTTTTCATCTTTATCCCAAAGTCCCCAGTAAGCTCCTACGTCTCCTTCAACTCCAACTTTCCAAGACTCATCAAAAGATGAAAAATAAAACATTTCTATGTTATCTTCAAATGACCAGTTTTGTGCATTAATAAAATACTTAAGAGCATTTTCTTTTGAAGGAAATGCACCTTCAAGATTTGCTCCTTGACTTGGCCAACCAGTTTCAGTTACTATTACTTTTTTCCCATTTCCAGCGTTAAAGGCTTCATTATACATTTGTTTCATGTACATAAGCGAATAGTCTATGCTGCAGCCTTCCCAGTATGGGTAGCAATTAGCCAAAATAACATCACAACATTCGGTAAGTTTAGGTCTTTTAGGAAACTCATAATAAGCATCAACATAGCCCGCAGGAATTCCTTTGATTTCTTTTTTTACTCTTACTATATAGTCAATCAATTCTTCTTCGTTTAATTCTTTTCTATAAAGAACTTCATTACCAACAGCAGCAATATCGACCTTTCCTGAGTTACATAAATCAATTAAACCATTAATTTCTTTATCGTTTGTAGATATATTATCACTAAGCCATGCTCCAACTAAAGTTTTTATACCAAGCTCTTTAGCTATCACTGGAATTCTTTCATTTCCATCTGTACAAGAAAAAGTTCTTACCCACTTAATATAGGGTTGTATAATTTTTAATTTTCTTCTTATTTGGTCATCTGAAATTTGATCACCTGGTTCTTGACCTTCGTCATATGCACTAAAACATAAACCGTGAATACCTTTTTCTAAATATTTTTTACAAAGATTTTTTAATTCATCATTGGATATATTGTTTAGATTAATTCCTGTTAAAGAATGAATCTTTTCTTTTCTGTAGGACATAATAATTTTAAACTTTATTTTTTGATTTTCTAATTGATAATTCTTTTTTTATTTCATTAGCTCTTTCTTCTGAAATATCGTAATCTTTCATTATGTAAATAGCACAAATAACTCCACAAATAGGTAAAAAAGTGTAAAATAAACGCATTCCTGTTGTTGCAGACTTTGTTACTTGTTCAGGATCAAATCCTACCAACCATAATATAAATCCACTTAATAAGGCAGCAACCCCAAATCCAAGTTTTACCATCCACCAATAAACTGCTCCAAGAACACCTTCACGTCTTTTGCCATTCTCTAATTCATCAAGATCACAAATATCAGCAGTCATTGACATCATAATTGTAAATAAGCTACCAATCCCAAATGAATGAAAAGGAAGAGCAAATAAAAATAAATAAGGTTTTCCAGGCACAAATAAAAACCAAAATAAAACGTACCCAATAATTGAAATTAATTGGGATAAAATAAAGGCTTTCTTTTTGCCTATTTTTTTAGAAATAACAGTAATTAAAGGGATAATTAAAAATGATGTGATTAAAGCACCAACTGATCCGTGTAGTGCTGGCCAATTACCTGCACTTGCCGGATCACTGTTAAACATATAGTGAACTATTATAAGGAAAGTAAAAGCAGCAATAACTTGAAATGAATTAAATATTAAAAATGTAGCAAACGCTATTTTTTTAAATTGTTTGATTTTAAATGCTTCAAAGGCTGAAATAAAAATTCCTTTTATGCTTTTTAGAATATAACTTGTGGTTATAGGTACAAAATCTGTTCGTTCTGTTGTTGATTTACTTTTTATAAAAACTGCAGGTATAATCGCAAAAATTGTACACGGAATTGCTACCCAAATAGATAAATCTCTGACTCCCTGTCCAGCACCCTCAGGAAACCAAGCTGGATCATAAAGAATAACCCAAAACCAAGGGGCAATTACCCATGCCCATTGACCAATAAATTGGGCAATAGCCATAATTTGAGTACGCTCATGAAAATCATCACTTATTTCATAACCCATAGCAACATAAGGAACGCTAAAAATGGTAAGTCCTAAATAAAACACCAAAGACCATGAAAAGAAATAAATAAAATTATACACAATACCATCGTCTTCATAAAGTTGCCACATTGCAACATAGGCAATACCCATTAAAATCCCACCTATAAAAACATATTGTCTTCGTCTTCCCCATTTTGACTTTGTATTATCAGAGATAAATCCCATTAAAGGGTCAGTTATGGCATCAAAGATTCGAGGTGCAAATTGTATTATTCCCCACAATAGCGCCGCAAAACCAAGATCTTGAACAAGAACAATAATAAAAACTCCCAATGCAGCAGGAAACATCTGATTAGCAAGCATTCCAAAACCAAATGCTATTTTCTGTCCCATTCCAACCTTTGTAATTCTCTCAAGATTAGTTTTCATAGTTTACTATTTATTGATAATAATTGTTTGAATTGCCTGTGGATTAATTGAAATATTTTTAGAGTAATTATCTAATTGAATATTAAAACTTCTTTTATCATTTCCTTCGTTAAATAAAACTACAGCAATACTATTGTCGGGGTTTAGAGCTGCTGTAACCATTAACTTATCATCGTTGTTTTCCACATCGATTATATTAGCACCAGGTCTTATGTATTTACTAAAATGAGTCATAACATAATAAAGAGGAGTATAGTATATCTCATCTTTAGTTGGGTCTACTATTATCGGGGCAACACACCAGTTGTTGACCCAGTTTGGTCCACCTTGAGTGTCTAATACCATATTCCAATCTACCCATCCATCAACCCAGTTATTTAATGATCCAATAATATCTCTTGAATATCTGTTAAATGGAGCATATTTTGGATGCAAGTATTTTTTATCATCTTCTCTCCAGTCGTAACCCCAATCAGTAGCTTCTTTTCTAAAGTACCAATCATCATCTTCCCATTGAGGAATTTCGGAGTCTATGCAAGCTTCAGTTTGTATCAAATACTTATTTGGAGCTTTATTGTGAGCATATTGTAATTCATCAGGATAGTATTCGTATGTGCTATCGTACCAGTGAACTGCAGTACCGTCAAAATATTTAGAAGATTCTTCATTTTCATACATAGAATCTACCCAGTTTTTTAAATCTGCTCTGTTTTGATCATAACCAAGAATCACAAGATCTCCTTTTCCATCTCTTTCAAGCTGAGGTCCTAAAAAGTTTTTAACAAAATTTGTCATTTCATCAGGTGTATAATGCATACTTTCCCAACTTGAATTGTTTCCATGAGGTTCATTTTCTACAGTAAACCCCCATATATCTATTCCTTGATCTTTGTATGCGTCTACATATTTTGAAAAAAACAATGCCCAGGTGTTGTAATATTTTGGTAATAATTTTCCACCTCGCCATTCGTTGTTATCTTTCATCCATGGTGCTGCAGTCCATGGAGATGCAAAAATTTTAAAACCATTTTCGGAAACCTTTTGAGCATCTTTAATCATTGGTATTATGTCGTTCATATCTTCCTTAACTGAGAAGTAATCGAGATTTATATCTCCTTCAACTGGGCTGTATGAATAGTTTGAAAGAGAAAAATCACAAGAATTCATATGAGTTCTAGTTAATGAATAATTTGATCCGTTTTCTGAAAAATAAGCATCAATAATTTCTTTCCTTTTGGAATCACTCATTTGGTTCAACAAGTAGGCCGAAGATTCTGTAAAAGCACCTCCAAAGCCAGTAATTGTTTGATATTTTTTATCAGTATTTATTTTTATTATTGAAATACTGTCTCCAATTTCAAAATCTGTTTTTTCTGTTAATTTATTTCCTTCTCTTGATGTTTCGTAAACTTTAATCATAAAATTAGAATTGTCATTACAAGAACTAATTAGTATTAAAAAGAAGACAATTAAGAGTTTTTTTAAACTTTTCATTCTAATTGTTTTTAAATTTTTCTTTAATTACTTCGTATGTTTTCTTTTTATTTCTATCAATATCTAGGATCCCCCAGTATTCCTCGTTTGGAGCACCATCATATGGAACTCCAATACTGTTTGGAGCCCATCCACCAATATCTTGTTTTTCAGGATTACCTGCTTTCCAAAGACCATCAATGAATTGAAAAATTAAAACACCTGATACTATGTTTGAGTTTTTAAAAACAGAATTCAAAATTTTTGAATTGGCATCAGCCTGTGCTAATTGATTTTCTCCTTTTGAATATCCAAGCCTTTCGATAGTCATGTAACTATCACTTCCTGCTTCAGAGAGATACATAGGCTTTGAGATTAAATTTTCCCATTCTTTAAAAATTGTTGATGGATCATCCCATCTGTAAACATTTAAGCCCCACACATCAATATTTTGCAAAGAAGAAATTGCTAAACTATCAGGAATTTCTCCGTGTGCTGTGGATACGGGTTTGCTTTTGTCTATTTCATGAATTTTACCAGCTGCAGTATTTAACGCTGTGTACCAATTACTAATGTCATTATCAAACCATTCAGGGTGATAATTATACTCATTTCCTAATTCCCAAAATAAAATAGAATTATGGTTTTTATATTTTTTAACATAATCAACATAGGATCCTGAAAGTATATCGTAATAGCCGTTTTGATTATATCCAAAACTAATAATGATTTTTAACCCAGCTTGTTCAATTTTGTTTAATATTTCTAAATCGTCAATTGGTGAATAAACTCTAATGGTATTAATTCCTGCCTCAACCATCAATGACAAATCTTGATCAATCTTACTGAAATTTCTTTCTGAACTTCCCCTTGGAACTGGATGATAACACACACCTTTTATAAAGTAATTTTCATTGTTAACTAGTATGCTTCGTTCAGAAATTGAAATAACATCATTACTGATATTATACAAATAATTCAATCCAAACAATGAACCTAAAATTGAAACGAAAAGCAAATACTTCAATTTCATTCTATTTATTATTGTTAGGTGGTGTTAAAATATTATTTAAAAGATTTTCACTATTTCCATTATATGTTTTAGTAATAGAATTACCATTTCTAGTTAAGCCGTTAAAATCTCCGTTATCAACATTTTTCCATAACGAATACTTTGCTTTTCCGTCAACAGTAAAGAGACCAAAATGATTTTCAGATCCATTTTTATTTGAAAAATCTTTCCAATTTTCGTCAAATGCTTCAAAATAAAAACATGCAATTTTTTCATTTTTTGACCAATCTCTAATTTTATCATGAAATAGAGCTTGCTTGTATTCGTCTGCAGCGTGAGATCCATTTTCACCGTAATTCCCATTAGATTTTGTAGCCCAGCCTAACTCACCAATGTGTATCTGTTTGTTAGGATCAATTTTTCTGACATATTCTTTTACACTATTGTATTGAGAAATTGCATAATCGTGAACATTATCCATCGCCTTGTGAATTGTTTCCAGATTAGAGTTGCTGTCACTAATTTCTTTTTCAAAATTCCAAAAACTTGGATTGTAATGAGTATCATGAAACGCATAGGTGTGCATTGAAATAAAATCAACTGCTTTAATCAATGAATTCAAGTCTTCAGTATGATAAGAATCTTCGCCACCTCCCCATGAAGCAAAGTTATCTGAGCTAGTTATCCATAAGTTTTCAGGCAGTTTTTTTTGTTTTTTTAGATCTTGAAGATGATTAACCCAGTTCAATATAACACCTGGTTTGACATAGTAACTCCACGCCCAATTAACCATTGCTTCATTTCCAACTGCTATAATTTTAACAATTTCTGGGTACATGTTGGCTAGATTGATCGCTTTTTGAATTTCTATTGCATTAGCAGATTCATTTTCTTTTTCATGATTTGGATTATCAGTCCATGCATTTTCACAATCTATCCACGCGCCTAACATTACATACATTTCAAAATCTGAATCAGATTTTTTTAGTTCTTTTATTGCTTTTAAAATATTAGGTGCTTGTTCTAATTGTAAATTATATGTTCTTAAAATTTTCACTCCAATTGAAGAAAGTATTTTTAAATCTTCTTTCAACTCATCCATAGTTGGTTGAATATCTCTACTATTGTTTCTGTAACCTCCATACGAAATGGCTAAATAGTCAGGATTGTTTAAAATTTCATTAGCTGTTATTTCAGGTTTGTTTATCATTTGGTTTTCTGAAGGATTACAAGAAATCAACAAGCATGTAACAAATAATACAATCAACTTTAGATTGATTAATTTATTTTTTAAAATCTTATTAATTTCTTTAATTATCATTTTATTACACTAACATTAATTTGCTTAATAATATTTTCTCTATCAAAAAGAGATCTACTCGAATCAATGTCAAGCTCATTTCCTTGTATACTAACTGATCTTCCGTCAATAAAATCAATAGTAATTTTATTAGAAGATGATTTAGAATAGATTATTGGAACTTGACAATATGTAAAACAAAGTGAATTCGTATTTACATTTAATTCAATTTTTTCTTTTGATAAATTCACATATCTAAAAGTTTCATTAGTTGTTAAAAACTCTTGATCTCTAAGCATTTCAGAGTTGAAGCTTATAGTTCCGTTACTAACCTCTACGCCAAGTTCCCCAAATCTTGATATTACATCTTCTTTTACTTGGCCAGTCATTCCTGGTTGTTGAGCTCCTTTACCAGCAGGTGTGTGAGAATAAGGATCCGTTGGAAATGCTCCATATAACTCGGGGGACTTATTTACACCAATTCCCTCTAGTATTTCAAAATAATGATCAAAGAATCTTCCAGTTACAGCACTATTTTTTTCTCTTATAGCTTTTTTTGTAGTTTCTAAAACTGCTAAAGAAAGTTTAGATACCATGTGCCAATAGATTGAACCTAATCCTTCATATCCAAAGAAAGTTCCAGATCTTCCAGTAAATTCTTTGTGATTAAACACGCCTTCAAAAATTTCAAGAATATTTTGGTACTCCTCTTTTAATAATTCATTGTATTTTTTTGGTAATAAGTTCAATTCACTTATTAATCCATTTACATTATTAAAATCACAATTAAAATGAAATGATCCCTCACAGTCTTGAGAAACTATTTGATTATTACCGTCATTTAATAATTTACTTAACAATTTAGATTCATTGACTTTTGAAGACGAAATGTTATTCTTTTCTAAAAACAAGCCTAAATTTTTATCTGGATATAGTATATAACTGTATTGATCTTCTCTAAACAATTTACTTGATTTCAGTGCGTCTAAAACCTCTAAATTTTCTTCAGAATTTAAGTATCCGGAACTTAAAACTGCAACCTGTCCTTCAAGCATTTCTGGTAAGTGTGATATTGCTATGTTATCATTATCTATAGTCAATAAATTGTATGCATGATAAAGTTTATCACTTCTTTTGTTAGAATCAATAGAGTGATCTATATATTCTAATAGCAGTTGTAATAATTCTTTAATTTCTTTAATCCCAATTGCAGATTTAGTTCCAGAAAAACTATTATCATAAATTGTGTCTCTGTAATTTGAACCGGCTTTTCCTAGTGAATCAACTATTTCTTTTCTGTCTAAATCAGAAATTACAGAGTCTAAAACTTTTTTATTTTTATCTAACGCAAAAGAAATATCATTAAAAAACTTGTTAAGTTCAGAAGAAATTTCGACTGAAATAAGATTAGTTTTTTCTAATAAAGAATTAAAAAAATTAACAAATCTTCTCAAATAATACAATGTTACCATAGAAATTCCATTACCAACCAATGCATTGTTGGCATCATTCCACTCAGGCCTTTGAGTGTTCATCCATATTCCTCCACCTGGAACAAAATTCGAAACTTTTGAAAGCAGTGTAGATAAAATCTTTTCAATAAAGTTTACATGATGAATTTCTTTTTTGTTATTAAAAACTAATGATCCGTCAATTCCTATTTCGTTTTTTCTTTTATTTATTAATAATTCATTTTCATGATCGTAATCAATTGTATTTTTAGAATCTTTTAAAATTTCTTCATAAGATTTAATTTTATAAGGAACATTAGCGTAAACAAACAAGCTTTTTGAGAAATATTTATAGAGTTTACTAGGGTAATGATTTTCAATAAATTCAAGAAATTTTAAAAGATATATTATTTGATGATCTCCCCAATATCCAATATAAGACCAAGGATTATCTGGTTCAATAGTTTCCCAATCAAATCCATCCTTTGTAATTCTATACGGGTTATAACCGTCAAAAGTGGTGGAATTTAAAAATTTGTGTATCATGCCTTCAATAAATTGAGGGTATGAATATGCTAAAGCTTCCCAATTTTGAAAAATGTCTCTCCAATTACCCTGATAATCTAAAATTTTAGATCCATCTATTTCGCTTCTAGTATTAATAGAAAACTTATTCCATGGTCTGCTCGGATCGCCATGCCTTCTACTAAACTTTAAGGGTAAGTATTCTGTGCATAATCGTTTAAAATCGTGATTAGATATGTTTGCTGAAATTGATTTTAAATCATGAAGTGTAAAAATCTCAGGTAGGTTATTTAAAGTTTCATTAAAAGATTTATAAATAGAACAGTTAGCTTTTTTTATATAAGGTAAAAAGTCATTTTTTTCTATTTGGTAATTATCATCAAAAATACCTCCCCTCATAATGTTAAACATTGTATTAGAAAAATGTCTAATCATTCTGAGCTTGTCATTAGTTAGTTGAAGCCCATCTGCGTTACCAACTAATTCTCTTAATTTTGATGACCCTAAAATCACATCATCTTCTACTTTAGATTTGATTTCCCCATCATTTGTTATTGAATTTTTTAAACTAACAACATCGGAGATTGTTTGATTGACATTACAGACAATCATCCATTCTTTTGAGGAATTACTTTTTAATTTAATTTTCTTATTGATGAAATAAGCACCTTTTTCAGCTTTAATTTCATGTTCGTTGTATAAATCAATTCCATTTCTAAAATTATCAAGCTGCAGTGAGGATAAAAGGTGTTTTGTATTGTCAATTTCTGTTGTCCAAACAGTATTTGCCTTTAATGCTTCACTTGGCTCTGCTTTATCAACTATTATGGCACTTAGAGTAAAGATCCCTAATTTACTTTTATCTTCTAATTCGCATTTTTTATAAGCATCAACTAAATTACTTTGAGCAATTTGAAGACCTTCGCCAACTCCGTAAGGTAAAATGTTTTGAATTCCATCAATAATATTAATATCCAAATCATTATTTGAATTATTTTTTAAAGAAGATTTTCTAACAAAACCATATTTGTTACTTGAATTCCATTGGTAGCTAAACTCAATGTTTAAGTCATGATTTATCTCTTCAAAAATCACTTTATTTCCAATAGTATTTTTATAAATATTTCTTGAAACTTTGTATGCTCCTATATATCTACTTGAAAAGGGTTCCCAAAGGAAATTTTTGTTATTTATTTTTACTATTATAATAGTTTTGCTTCCAGTTGTATCACTTGATTCAGTGATTTTGTCGTCTGTGTAATATGGGAATAATGAAAATTCACTATTTTTTCTACCAGCGGAAAGACTTCCAGTACTTGAAATAAACATCCAATGGTTTGAGTTGCTGACAATACTCATAAAAAATGGACGCATTTTATCTACATTGGAAATCTTATAAAAATTTTCATTTCCAATTTTTAGTTGATTTCCTTCAACTTTTTTATTTTCAACTAATGATTTTAAATCACCAACATAAATCTTTTCAGGCATATATAATTTTTAAAATTTTATTGCATTATTGTTTCTTGAAAATGAACTTTTAAACTGTTTATTTTTCTCGAGGCAACAATTTTAAAAATAAGTGTATTATCTCTATGTTTTTTTTATAAAACCTTTACATTTTATCAATCAACCTGTTAAGCGGTATTAGTTTTGATTTAACCTGTTAAATTTAATTTTTGTCATGAATGTAATGTTTTTAATAAATTAAATGTTTAAGTATTGTATAGGTATTTTCTTCTTTTAATAAGTTTTTCAAAAACTATTTTTACTCTTAAATTTCTCTTCTCACTAGTCTTACTTTGTTTTTTTGTGAATTACGGAATGTAAAGCGATTTTTATTACGTTTTGTTTTATAATTGCTGAATTTTTATGTAAAATTCTCTTTAATCTTAATTAACAACCTTAGATTTGCATTGTTATGCATAAATCTAGTTTTATTAATATTATTGGTAACCCAAACGTTGGAAAATCTTCATTGACCAATTATTTATTAGGTCAAAAGTTGTCAATTATAACTTCAAAAGCCCAAACTACTAGACATAGAATTTTAGCCCTTATTAATGATGAAAATTATCAACTTGTAATATCAGACACACCTGGCGTTATTAAACCTGCTCACAAGCTTCATAAGTCTATGATGGATTTTGTGTTACCTGCTACAGAAGATGCTGATATACTTATATACATGGTAGAGTATAAGGATCATAATTTAAAAGACGAATCTATTTTCAATAAAATTGTTAATATTAAAGTTCCTCTCTTACTTATTATTAATAAAATTGATTTATTAGATCAGGAAAAGTTAGAATCTGAAATTGATTTTTGGAAAGTAAAAGTACCCAATGCTGAAATTTGGCCTATTTCTGTTAAAGAGTCTTTCAATATCGTAAAATTATTAGATAGATTAGTAGAGTTGAGTCCAGAGTCTCCACCCTACTTTCCAAAAGACCAACTCACTGATAAAAATGAAAGATTTTTTGTCAATGAAATAATTAGAGAAAAAATATTATTAAATTTTAAAAAAGAAATTCCATATTCAGTTGAAGTAATAACTGAAGATTTCAAAGACGAAGAAGCTATTATTAAAATCAGATCTATTATTATAGTTGAAAGAGATTCTCAAAAGGGTATTATTATTGGTCACAAAGGAGTCGCTATAAAAAATGTAGGTACAAAAGCTAGAATTGATCTTGAAAATTTTTTCAATAAAAAGATTTTTTTAGATCTTCAGGTTAAGGTGAAAAAAAACTGGCGGTCAGATGAGAAATTACTGAAAAAATTCGGATACCATCAAAAATAATTTTTATTAAAATAAAAGTTTAGTTTTGTACTCCTTTAAAAAATCAAAATGAGTTCAATTGTTGCTATTGTTGGAAGACCAAATGTTGGAAAATCAACATTTTTTAACAGACTAATACAAAAAAGGGATGCAATTGTTGATTCTCAGAGTGGCGTTACTAGAGATCGTCACTATGGATATTCTTTCTGGAACGGTAAGGATTTTACAGTAATAGATACCGGAGGATTTATGCTTGGTGGTGAGGATAATTTTGAAAAAGAAATAAATACTCAAGTAATGATAGCAATTGAAGAAGCTGATATTGTAGTTTTTGTTGTTGATGTTGAGACGGGTATTAATTCCATGGATAATGAAATTTCTAGATTATTACATAAATCAAATAAAGAAGTAATATTAGCTGTTAATAAAGTAGATAATTCTAAAAGACAACTTGATTCAACTGAATTTCATTCACTAGGTTTCGAAAAAATATTTAATTTTAGCGCTATTAACGGCGGAGGAACAGGCGAATTGTTAGATTCATTAGTTTCATTGATGCCAGAAGAGTCAGTAATTGAAAATGACGAAATTCCTGGATTCGCTGTTGTTGGTCGTCCTAATTCTGGTAAATCTTCTTTTATTAATGCCCTTTTAGGAATAGATCGTTATGTTGTGAAAGATTTAGCTGGAACAACTCGTGATAGTATTGACACACATTTTAATCGATTTGGTTTTGATTTTAAACTCATTGATACTGCTGGAATTAGAAAAAAATCTAAAATCAACGACGACGTTGAATTTTACTCTGTTGTGAGATCAATTCGGACAATTGAAAATTCTGATGTTTGTTTAATAATATTTGACGCTACCAGATCTTTTGACAGTCAAGTCAAAAATATTTTTTGGTTAGCTGCTCGAAATAATAAAGGCATAGTAATTTTAGTCAATAAATGGGATTTAGTTGATAAAAAAACAAATACAATTAAATTATTTGAGGAAGAAATTAGAAACGAATTAGAACCTTTTACTGATATTCCAATAGTATTTATTTCTAGTTTAACAAAACAAAGAATTTTTAAGGCTATTGAGACAGGAATGACTGTTTATAAAAATCGTTCAAAAAAAATTATTACTAGAAAATTTAACGAGTGTATGCTTCCAATAATTGAAAAAACCCCACCACCTGCGCATAAAGGAAAATACGTTAAAATTAAATTTTGCACTCAACTTCCTTCATCATTTCCTCAATTTGCATTTTTTTGTAATCTTCCTCAATATATAAAGGATCCTTACAAGAGATTTATAGAAAATAAAATTAGAGAAATATATGATTTTAATGGAGTACCTATTAGAATATTCTTCAGAAAAAAGTAATTAAAGTTCTTTTTTAATATTTATTAAGTTTGCTTTTACTTTTTCTAATTTTTTAATTACTTCAAAGTTTTTGTTTAAATTTTTTAACTGATCTTTTGCACCATCAAGGGTATACCCTTTTTCTTTTACTAAGTGGTGTATTGTTTGTAGTTTTTCAACATCTACTGAAGAATATCTTCTTGTTCCTTTCTTATTTTTTTTTGGGCTTAATTCTTCGAACTCTGTTTCCCAAAATCTAATAAGTGATGCATTAACATTAAATGCTTTAGAAATTTCTCCTATACTGTAATATAATTTTTGAGGTAAATTAACATGCATTAATCCAGTGATTGATTTTCTTGATTTGCTAATCTAAGTAGATCGTCAAATTCATCTGGCGAAAGATTACCTAAATAATAATTAATTGGGTTAACTCTTTTTTTATCAATTTGAACCTCATAATGTAAATGAGGTGCTTGTGATCTTCCGGTACTACCAACAAAACCAATTACATCTCCTTTTTTCACTTTTTGACCTCTTTTCACGTTATACTTGTTTAAGTGGGCGTACAAAGTTACATATCCAAAACCGTGATCTATTCTGATATGTTTGCCATATCCAGTTGATCTTGAGTCAGCTCTAATGATTTTTCCGTCACTAGCCGCATAAACTGGTGTTCCTCTTGGAGCTGTAAAATCCATTCCGGAATGCATTTTTCTAGATTTATTAAAAGGGTCAGTTCTGTAGCCAAACCCTGAAGCCATTCTTGTTAAATCACTTTTTTTAATTGGCTGAATTGATGGAATAGCTGATAAAAGTTTTTCTTTTTCACCTGCAAGTCTTTCTATTTCATCAAGAGATTTAGATTGAATTACAATTTGTTTTGTAAGTATCTCAATTTTTTTTGTAGTTTCTATTACTAATTTAGAATTATCAAATCCTTCCAAATTTTCATATCTATTAACACCACCAAATCCAGCTTTTCTAACTTCACTGGGTATAGGGTTAGTCTCAAATAAAACTCTATAAATATTATTATCCCTTTGTTCAATTTCGTTAAGAACAACATTAAGTTGATTTAGTTTTTTATTCATCAACTCAAATTGAAATTTATAATTTGATATTTCTCTAGCTTGAGAAAGTTCAGTAGGTGTGTTTATTAAAGGTGATTTAAGTAGCGTTAGTAAGGCAATAACTCCAAAGAACGAGGATACTATTAAAAATGTTAAAATATTTCTTAATTGAACTCCTTTACTTAATTTGATCTTTCTGTAAGAAAGTGTTTTTGTGTCGTAATAATATTTGGTCTTAAACATTAATTAAATTATACTAATTTTACGCTTAAATTACTTTATATAATATTAAGTAAATATATAAAATTGTTTTTTTTAATATCTATTACTAATTTAATAATTAATGAATTCTAATAAAGTTCGTTCTACGTTTCTCGATTTCTTCAAAAATAAAAATCATAAAGTAGTCAAATCTGCTCCAATGGTTATTAAAAACGATCCTACATTAATGTTTACAAATGCAGGAATGAATCAATTTAAAGATAACTTTTTAGGAAATTCAATTATTGAACATAATAGAGTCACTGATACACAAAAGTGTTTAAGAGTTTCAGGAAAGCATAATGATTTAGAAGAAGTAGGTATAGATACTTATCATCATACCATGTTTGAAATGCTAGGTAATTGGAGTTTTGGTGATTATTTTAAAGAAGAGGCTATTCAATGGGCTTGGGAGTTATTAACCAAAATTTATAAAATAGATAAAGAATCATTATATATTACAATTTTTGAAGGGTCAAAAGAGGATAATACAAATTTAGATCAAGAAGCCTTTGATATTTGGTCTAAGATAGTAGACAATGACAAAATTATTTTAGGTAATAAAAAAGATAATTTTTGGGAAATGGGTGATGTTGGTCCTTGTGGTCCATGTTCTGAAATTCATGTTGATATTCGTTCTGATAAAGAAAAATCTATTAAATCAGGTAAAGATTTAGTTAATAAGGATCACCCCGAAGTTATTGAAATTTGGAATTTAGTTTTTATTCAATTCAATAGAAAAAATGATGGAAGTTTAGAAAATCTTCCTTCGAAACATATTGATACTGGAATGGGATTCGAGAGACTTTGTATGGTTTTACAAGGTGTAAAATCTAACTATGATACTGATGTTTTCTCGCCCATAATCAAAGATCTGGAAAATATTTGTAATGTAAAATACGGACACTCTTTAAAATCTGATATCGCGTTCCGTGTTATTGTTGATCATTTAAGAGCCGTTGTTTTTTCTGTTGCAGACGGTCAATTGCCTTCAAACAATGGCGCTGGTTATGTTATTAGAAGGATTTTAAGAAGAGGAGTAAGATATGGATATACTTTTTTGAACTTGAAAAGTCCATTTATCTTCAAGCTTGTTAACACTTTATCAAATCAGTATTCATCTGTTTTTCCAGATATAGATGCGCAAATTGAAATTATTAAAAATGTTATTGAAAAAGAAGAGGATTCTTTTTTAAGAACTTTAGATAAAGGCATTATTAAGCTTGATGATATAATATCTAAAAGTAAATCAAACACAATTTCAGGCTCAAATGCTTTTGAGTTATACGATACTTTTGGATTTCCAGTTGATTTAACTGCTCTTATTCTTCGAGAAAAAAATATGAACTATGATTCGAATGAATTTGATAGTTTAATGCAAGACCAAAAAAATAGATCAAAAGCTGCTATAAATACTCAAAACCAAGAATGGATATCTTTATCTGATAATTTTCAACACACTGAGTTTTTAGGTTATGATAATTTATCAGCAGACACCAAAATATCAATGTATAGAAAGTCTATTACTAAAAAAGGTGATTCTGTTTTTCATTTAGTTTTTGAATCCACTCCATTCTACCCACAAGGTGGAGGTCAGATTGGAGATTGTGGTTTTATACAAACTGTTGACGGCTCTAAATTGGAAATTATTAATACAGTCAAAGAAAATGACACAATAATTCATATTACTAAAGAACTTCCAAAAGATCTAAACTCAATTTTAAATGTTTCAGTTTTTAAAGATCGAAGGCTTAACAGTTCATGTAATCATACATCTACACACTTACTTCATCAAGCATTGAGACATGTTTTAGGTACTCATGTTCATCAAAAGGGATCAATGGTCTCTGACAAATATTTACGATTCGATTTCTCGCATTTCGAAAAATTAAGTGATGATCAAATTAAAGAAGTTCAGAACTTTGTTAATCAAAAAATTAATGATCATTTAGATCTTGAAGAAAATAGATCTGCTGATTTCGACGAATGTATTAATAATGGAGTAATTGCATTGTTTGGAGAAAAATATGGTGATAAGGTTAGATCTGTGAAATTTGGAAATTCATTTGAGCTGTGCGGTGGAACACATGTAAAAAACACTAGCGTAATTAATAACTTTATTATTAAATCTGAATCAGCAATCTCAACAGGAATTAGAAGAATTGAAGCAATAAGCGGGGTAGTAGCAAAAGATTATTTAAATGAAAAATTAAATATTTTAGACAATGTCAATTCTTTATTAAATAATGAAAAGGATGTTTTAGAAGCTATTAAAAAACTTAAAAACCAAAATACTCAATTGAGCAAAAAAATTGATAATATTAGCACTGAACTATCCAATTTTTTTCTCAAAGAAATTATAGATAAAACTCAAAACAATAATTCATTCAATTATTGCCTTCATGAACTTTCATGTTCGCCAGAATTATTAAAGAATTTAGCTTTCAGCGCAGGAAAACAAATTGAAGATTTGTTTTTAATACTTGTCTGTTCAAATCAGGATAAAGTTTATATGACTTGTTATATTTCTAAAAACTTAGTTGACGACTCTAAAATGAATGCAAATAATATTGTTAAAGATCTAAGTCAATTTATAGAAGGATCAGGAGGTGGCCAATCCTTTTTTGCTAATGCTAGTGGAACTAATTTAAATGGAATCCCAAAATTAAGGGAAGAAGCAGAAAAGCTATTTTAATTATTTACCTCAATTTCAGGTGGGTACACATCCAAAATTTTAGTTACATAAGAACTTACTAATTCATCTCTATTTGTTCTTTTGCTACTTGACAAAAAACCTGTCCCTTTACCTTGCCATATTAGTTGTTTAGTCTTTGTGTCAATTAAGTCTATATACAAAGCACCTTGAGACGTTGAATATGCTACTTGTCTGTGACCTCTTCCATAGTTAGGGTACCAACCTGTATAATAAGGACTGTAAAAAGTATTGTCTATATATATGTTATCAGATGATTTAGTTGCTATGTTAATTAAAATATCGGGATTTTCATTAATTGTCAATCCTTTATTTAACAATGTGGTTTGTATTGACTTAAGAATTCTTTTTTTGTCTATATCTGAAATTTCAACTTTATCAATGCCAGACTTGTAGAAAGCAAATGTTTTGTATTGTGAGAAATCAGCTTCAGAATCGTAATCGGAAGCAACTCTAACAGATCCACAACTAACTAAGATTACAGTAATAAAAAATAAGATTGATAATAATTTGAAATTTTTCATAATATTAGTTTTATTATAGTGGTGCAATAATAGTGCCTTGATTTTATTTAAATTTAAATTTTTTTAATGTACGATCATAATTTTTATTTTAATAATGTCTTTTTTTAACACAATTGAAACAGATAACATTGGTTTAAACTTTTCGTGTTTAAAACAAAATGTCAAAATTTATATGAAAAGAGAGGATTTAATTCATCCTATTATTTCAGGCAATAAATTTCGTAAATTAAAATATAACCTTGAGGAATTAAAAAAAAATAAAAATTCACTATTAATTACTTTTGGAGGTGCTTTTTCAAATCATTTATTAGCAGTTGCATATTTGGGCAAAATAGAAGGAATAAAAACTTTAGCAATTGTTAGAGGTGAAGAACTAAAAGATTCAAAGTTTAATACAACTTTACAAAAATGTTCTGATTTTGGAATGAAATTTGAATTTGTTTCAAGAAAAAAATATAGAGAACGAAATACTAGTAAATACAATTGTGAGCTACAATTTAAATTTAAGAATTCATATATAATCCCAGAAGGTGGAACAAATATACTTGGTGTTAAAGGATGTGAGGAGATTTTGTCCAAATATGATAAAGAATTTTTTGATGTAGTTTGTGTGCCTGTTGGTTCGGGTGGGACTTTTTCTGGTTTGATTAATTCTAGTTTAGAAAAACAAAAGATTTTAGGATTTTCTGCTTTAAATAATAGTAATATAAGTGAAGTAATTAATAAATTTGTAAAGAAAGATAATTGGAAATTGTATGATGAAAGTTTTTTTGGTGGTTATGCTAAATTTAACAATGAATTAATAAATTTTATCAATAACTTTTATAAAAAACATAATATTAAGTTAGATTTTATTTATAATGCTAAAATGATCTTCAGAATAATAGATTTAATAAACACCAACAGTTGGACTTTTGGAAAAAAAATATTAATTATAAATACTGGTGGAACTCAATCTGTTGATGGAATTAATGAATTACTTAAAAAGAAAGGATGCAAAACCATAAATTATTAATATTAGTTTTTATTATTTTTTTTAACTCTTGTGGTGTAAAAAAAGTATCGTATCGTGATAACAATCCTAAAAAAATCAAAAATAAATCTGTTAAATCCGTTAATCGATTCTTTAAATCAATGACTAATCAACAAAGAACTCATTGGTATGTTAATACTTACTCAAAAATTTCAATTGATGAAATGAAAAAATTTGGAATTCCAGCAAGTATTACTATGGCTCAAGGAATATTAGAATCTAATTCAGGAAAAGGAAGTCTTGCGTTAAAATCTAATAATCATTTTGGAATAAAATGTCATAAGGGTTGGAGGGGTAAAAAAGTTTACCATGATGACGATGAAAAAGGAGAATGCTTTAGAAAGTATAAAAATCCAGAAAAATCATATCGAGATCACTCCATTTTTTTAGAATCAAGAGACAGGTATAATTTTTTATTTAAATTAAATAAAAAAAATTATGTAAAATGGGCTAAGGGTTTAAAAAAAGCTGGATATGCAACTGATCCTAAATATGCAGATAAATTAATCTCAATTATTGAGAGATATGAGTTATGGAAATTAGATGGTTCAAAAAAACCACTTAATAAGTCTAGAGAAAAAAAATTATCAAAAAAGCAATCATTAGTTCAATCAGAAATAAAATTAATGTATAATGTTAAAAAAGGAGATACTTTATATTCAATCTCTAAAAAATTTAATATTAGTATTTCTGAACTTATAGAATTAAATAATATTTCAAATAACAATTTAAGTATCGGTCAATCTTTAAAAGTAAATAAAAAATAATGTTGTATCAGAGAAGTAGTGCGCTTTTTAGTGAAGCGAAAAAATATATTCCGGGCGGGGTTAACTCACCAGTAAGAGCTTTCAAGTCAGTCGGGGGTTCTCCTATTTTTGCCTCAAAAGCTTTAGGCGCTTATGTCTTTGACGAGGATGGAAATAAATATATTGATTACATATCATCTTGGGGACCAATGATATTGGGGCATGCGCACCCTAAAGTAATTAAAGCAATTTCAGAAACAGCTAAAAATGGAACATCATTTGGAATGCCAACTACTTTAGAAACTGATTTGGCAAAATTATCTTTATCGATGGCTCCAGGAATGCAAAAAATTAGATTTGTAAATTCGGGAACTGAGGCTTGTATGAGTGCAATTAGATTAGCACGTGGATATACAAATAAAGATAAAATAATTAAATTTTCTGGATGTTATCATGGACACTCTGACTCTTTCTTGATTGAAGCGGGTAGTGGCGTTGTTACTTTTGGGACTCCAAATAGTCCTGGTGTTACTAAAGGCACTGCCAAGGATACATTAATTGCTCCTTATAATGATTTGAATTATGTAAAAACACTATTTGAAAATAATAAAAATGAACTTGCAGCTATAATTATTGAACCTGTGGCTGGTAACATGGGTTGTGTTATTCCAAAAATAGGGTTTATGGAGGGTTTGAGAAAATTGTGTGATCAAAACGATTGTCTTTTAATTTTTGATGAAGTAATGACCGGTTTTAGACTTGCCCAGGGAGGTGCTCAAGAAATTCTTGGTATAAATGCAGATATAGTAACTTATGGAAAAGTAATTGGTGGAGGTCTGCCTGTTGGAGCTTTTTCATCAAGAGATGAAATAATGAATAAACTTTCACCTGAAGGATCAGTATACCAAGCGGGAACACTTAGTGGGAATCCATTAGCAATGTCTGCAGGATTGGCTACTCTATCTGAGTTAAAACTCAATTATAATATTTATCAAAGTTTAGAAGATAAATCCTCTTATTTAGAAAAGGGAATGCACGAAGTGCTTGGTAAAACATCATTAGATTATAAAATAAATCGTTTAGGGTCAATGATTTCTTTACATTTCTGTTCAGATGATGTTACTGATTTTAAATCATCTCAAAAAGGTAATAATGAGAAATTTAAAAAATATTTTCACGGAATGTTAAAGGAGGGAATTTATCTTCCCCCCAGCGCATTTGAAAGTTATTTTTTAAACGATGCACTTGCTTACAGTGATATAGATTTCACACTTGATGCATTGATAAAAGTCTCAAAAACTATTTAAATAGGTTTACCAACAAGTATTTTGTTAATTTTATTCATAGCCATATCTAAATGCATTTCAGTCATTTTATCAGATTTATTTTTATATTTTTTGATATCTTTTTTTAGTTCTAATAACTGTCCAACTGCAATTGTTCTTATATCAGATTGACTAACTTTTACCGAAGTTACTCGACCTCTTGCCCAAGAGGGTATTGAACCTTGCTCTTCATTCATAATATAGCTAATTCGATCTAAGTAAGCTAACTGTAAATTTCTTCTGTAAACATCTATTTCTTTATTATTATATAGTTCTTTCCAAATTCCTTTTTTTAGTTCGGACATCATATCTATTAAAGTATATGCGGCTTTTCCATTTATTGCTTCATTTTCAATTAATCTTGCCATTTTGCCAAAATCTAATATGCTGTTAAGTGTTCTAGATTGAGTGCTTCTAATTCTATTAGTAATCCCAGCAAATTCAATTTTATTAAGAATGTTATTATCAATCATCCAAGTTGGAGTTTCAAAAAGTTGATCATTTAAAAAATTCATACATTTTTTTTGGTGAGACTTTTTAACATGGGTATAAACTGGACCTTCTTGATCATAAGTTTTATAATATTGGTATACTCCACCAATATTTGAGCTTACGTGTCCCATATAACGATTAAATTGTGAAAGGACTTGTCCATACATTGTTTGAAGGTCTGAATAGTCTTTTCCATCTTCTGAAGTCCATTTATTTAGGTTAGGAATAATTCTTTTTAAATTTAAAATCCCATATTCACTTGCTTTAACTGCATCGTCACCTAAATCTTCTGTTTGTGAACTTGGATCAATACCAGCACTACCAAATCTATGCATTAAGCTGTTTTCTTTATCTTTTATCCATTTGTCTAGTGTTTTCTTTTCATCTTTTGCTGTCTTTGCATCTGGAATGGGTCTGTAGCCCCATCTGACAGCATGTTTGTCATAAACTCCAACATCTGGCATTAGAGAAACACCTTTATCTTCAGGTTGGGCTATATAATTAAATCTAGCATAGTCCATAATAGATGGAGCAGTTCCATATTTTTTTGTAAAAGTTGCAGATCTAAGCGAATCTACAGGATAGGCACTACTGCTTCCCATATTGTGTGGTAAGCCAATTGTGTGTCCAACTTCATGAGCTGAAACAAACCTAATTAATCTACCCATAACTTCATCATCAAAAGAAACCCCTCTGGCATCTTCATTTATAGCAGCAGTTTGAACAAAAAACCAATTTCTCAATAGAGTCATTACGTTATGGTACCAATTAATATCTGATTCTAAAATCTCTCCAGATCTTGGATCGCTAACATGAGGTCCATTGGCATTTGGAATCGGAGAAGCTAAGTATCTCACAACAGAGTATCTTACATCCTCTGGACTCCACTCCGGATCTTCTTCTTTAGTTGGAGGATCCTTTGCAATAATTGCATTTTTGAATCCAGCTTCTTCAAATGCTACTTGCCAATCTTCAATACCTTGTTTCAAATATTTTCTCCACTTAACAGGTGTTGCTCTATCTATGTAGTATACAATTTGTTTTTTAGGATTCACTAATTCCCCGTTTTTAAACTTTTCTAAATCTTCATCTTTAACTTCTAATCTCCATCTGTCTAAATATTTTAATGATTTACTTTCTTGTACATCTAGCCCATAATCAACTTGACTTCTTGCAAACCATCCTACTCTTTGATCAAAATATCTTCTTTTCATTGGAACTTTAGGTAATAATATCATTGAATTATTGATTTCAAGTGATATAGTCCCAGTACTAGAGTTTGATGGTGGTGAAGAGGAATTATATGTTTTTACATGTCTTGATTCTATGTTTTCAGGATAACTTTTTATTGATTCAATAAAAGATTTTTTAGAATTTAAACTGGATATTTTATAACCTTTTCTTCTACTTTGAGGAAACCCTAATGGTTTTACATCCTCACTAAATAGCTTTGTAACTTCAATTAGAGTTGAAGTAGAATCTATTCCTTTACTTTCTATTTTAAAACTATATAAAATTGGCTCAAAATTTGAATTTAGAACAGCTTCATTTACTGGAAGTGAATCTGATGCAACAACATTATGGGAAACTACCCTTAACAGTATTTTGTTGTCCTTTTTTTGCCACCTTAAAACTTGTGTGTTTTGTTTTCCTCCACCAAAACCAAGTCCAGATGCAGTTTTAGCTATCCTTGTAACCATCAACATTTCTCTTCCAAAAAGAGTGTCATTTATTTCGTAGTAATATTTTTCTTTGACTTTATGTATGTTAAATAAGCCATTGTCTGTAATTGCTTCTTTAGTTATTATATCCTTATAAGTCTTTTCTTTTTTAGACTTTTTTGCATCTTCTTTAACACTTGGTTTTTGAGCATTAAGATTTAATGATAAAAGAAGACAAAATAGAAATGTTGAAATATTTTTATACATAATTAATATTTTTATAATTATGAATATATTAAATAAATCTTATTATTAATGAGAATTATTTTACTTTTTAATATTCTTTTAAGAATGTTTTTAAAAATTAATCAATTAATGCTATAATCAACTTGTCTTCAATTTTTTTAACAGTAACCAGTTTGTTTTTAGTTAAACTTTTTATTGTTTTATCCCATTTTTTATTTGACAATCCGGATTCAGTTTTAACTTCCACTAGTTTATCCGAAAATTTATTTTTAAGAATCTTTAGAACATTTTTTTCTTCTTCATTCAATGCGATATTTTTTTTCTCTGGCTTCATTTGAGGAAAGAAAAGCACCTCTTGAATAGAAATATTATTGGTAAATAGCATAACTAATCTATCAATTCCAATTCCAATTCCAGATGTTGGAGGCATTCCGTATTCAAGTGCTCTAATAAAATCATTATCTATAAACATAGCTTCATCATCTCCTTTTTCTGAAAGTTTTAATTGGTCTTCAAATCTTTCTAGTTGATCAATAGGATCATTTAATTCAGAATATGCATTAGCAAGCTCTTTACCATTAACAAAAAGTTCAAATCTCTCGGTTAAATCAGGATTATCTCTATGCTCTTTTGTTAAAGGACTCATTTCCTTAGGATAGTCAGTAATAAAAGTAGGTTGTATATAATTGTGCTCGCATTTTTCACCAAAAATCTCATCTATCAACTTTCCTTTTCCCATTGTATTATCAACCTCAATATTAAGTTTTGTGGCTGTTTCAAAAAGTTGATTTTCGTTCATTTTTGAAATATCTATGCCAGTGTATTCTTTTATTGAATCAATAATACTGATACGTTTAAAGGGTGCTTTAAAATTAATCTCCTTGTCGTTTAGTTTTACAGCAGTTGAGCCAGTTACATCAATCGCTATTTTTTCTAATAATGATTCCGTCATTTCCATCATCCAGTAATAATCTTTATATGCAACATATAATTCAACCATTGTAAATTCTGGATTGTGTGTTCTGTCCATACCTTCGTTCCTGAAAGCTTTTGCAAATTCATATACTCCGTCAAATCCTCCAACAATTAATCTTTTTAAATAAAGTTCATTAGCAATCCTAAGATATAGCGGAATGTTAAGTGCATTGTGATGAGTTACAAATGGTCTAGCCGATGCTCCTCCAGGAATAGGTTGAAGAATAGGAGTCTCTACTTCTAAATATTCATTATTATTAAAAAAAGAACGTATTACATTAATAATTTTAGTTCTTTTTATAAATGTTTCTTTGACATCTGGATTTACAATTAAATCTACGTAACGTTGTCTGTATCTAAGTTCTGGATCTGAAAATTCATCATAAACATTTCCTTCTGAATCCGTTTTTGGTAAAGGAATTGGTTTTATAGATTTTGATAATAATTTAAAATCCTTAACAAGAATTGTTTTTTGTCCAACTTGAGTAGTAAACAATTCACCTTCAACTCCAATTATATCTCCAAAATCTAGAAGTTTTTTATAAACTTCATTATACATAGTTTTATCATCTTCAGGGCATATCTCATCTCTATTAAAATAAACTTGAATTTTACCTTTATTATCTTGAATTTCGGCAAAACTAGCTTTTCCTTGTATTCTTCTTGACATTAACCTTCCAGCAATAGAAACTTTTTTATTTTCCTTATAATTTGAAATAATTTTCAAAGAATTAGTGTTTATTGGAAATAATGCTGCTGGAAATGGGTCAATTCCCATTTCTTTTAGCTTTTTTAATTTTTCTCTTCTAATTTGCTCTTGCTCGGATAGCATATTCATTTTTTTTTCAAATATAATCAATCAATCTCAAAGGAAGGATTGTATTTCGTTCTTCATTTAATTAATATATTTACATTTTTAATATAAAATTAATTTTTTGAGTTTTTGGAGAGTAATTTTATCGATTTTATTTCCTCCTTTTTCAGTTTTAGATAAAGGATGCGGATCAATTTTTATAGTTTTTATTTTAACATTATGCGGATGGGTTCCAGGTGTAATTGCTGCTTTAGTCATCTTGAATAATCCCAAAAACTAATTATTATGAATAAGTATATTATTGTTCACGATTTGGGGTTAGTAAATTATCAAGATGCTTTAGATTATCAACTGCGTTTATTTAACCAAATTATAAAAACTAAAATTCAAAATAGAAAAAACAACACCGATATAGAAACTGAAAATCATTTAATTTTTGTGGAACATCCAAATGTGTATACTTTAGGTAAAAGTGGTGATATTAATAATTTATTGTTGAACAAAAATGAATTAGACGACAAGAAAATTCAATTTTTCAACACAAATAGGGGAGGTGATATTACTTGTCACGGTCCAGGTCAAATTGTTTGTTATCCAATACTAGATTTAGATAATTTTTTTACTGATATTCATAAATATTTAAGATTCCTTGAAGAGATAATAATTAGAACTTTAAATGATTTTGGAATAGCCTCTGAGAGAAGTCAAAATGAAACAGGAGTTTGGATAGATCCTGATTTAGCTTTTTCTAGAAAAATATGTGCAATGGGTGTTAAGGCTAGTCGATGGGTAACAATGCATGGTTTGGCTTTAAATGTAAATAATGATTTAAGCTTTTTTGAAAATATTATCCCATGCGGAATCTCAAATAAATCTGTAACATCAATTAACAAAGAAATAGGGAAGCATATTAGCTTAGATGAAGTCAAAAAAACAATAATTAAATATTTTGTTGAAATATTTTCTGCTAAATTAATAAAGGGAATAAACTAGTATTTCATTACTCTCACCAATAGAGGTTATATATTTTATTGAATTTCTGTTTTCAAACAAATCAATTTTACTAGAACCAAAAACCGGAAAGTTTGGAACTAAATCTGAATTAGAGTCAAAAAGGTATATTAGTTTTTCATCTTTATCAGTTAAAGAAATATTATCTTTCTGTTTATTATTAAAAATAATAGGGTTAGTATAATTTCCAAATTTTAATTCACTTGTTTTTCCATTAATTGTTAAAATATTCTCATTGACATGAACAAAATTATTTTTATTTGCAGTAAATAGATATTTGCTTTTGGACGGTAATGGTTTTTTGGTAATTAATCCTTTATTATTAATTTTTACAATATTATTTTTAGAATCAATTGTGGTAAATGAATTTCGATTTAAAAATATTTCATTTTCAATATTATTAAGATCATTTTTAATTCTAATATTTCCTCTTCTGTCAGTAATCTTAAGTTTATTGTTAATGTTGAATATTAAATAATCTTTTTTGCCAATTCTAAAATGTTTTGGATTTTTTCTTTGAATTCCATTAATATTCTTTTTATTAAACCCTTTGACATTCTTCATTTTAGAATCTAATATTTTAATTTCATTGTCAAATAATAAGAACCTGTAGTTTTTTACTTTATCGTAATCAAAGACAGTCAAGCCTAAACTATTTTTATTATTTATTTTTTTAACCAGATTTCCATTCTTATCAATTATTTGAAAATTATTTTCAGTATTGAAAGCATATTGTAACCTGCCATTTTTGTAAAGATCAACCTGATAAATTTCTCCAATAATTCTAGAGCCTATATTTTCTTTCCAAATTAATTTGCCATCTAAAGATATTAGGTATAATATGTTGTTTATGTCCTGTGTTATAATTTCTTTTTTCTTTGTTATGTAGTTCGTAACAAATTTGGGAGTTAAGTTTATGGGGTTATCTATTTTAAAACTAAAGTCTAAGTTTATTCCATTTTTTTTATTTTCTTCGACAGATTTTACAGTACTAAATGAGTTGTAAATTATATTATCATCTAATCTTATATGATTGATTAAGTATGGGAATTTCTCTTTAGAAATATTGATTGATTCTAAAGTTTTTATTTTCGAATTTTTTAAGTCATAAACTTTTAAATAATTACTTTTTTCTGGAATTTCTTTAAAAGCCTGATTAAACTTGTTTTCATTTATGATAGTTGATGAATTTGAAATATTTATAATTAATTTTTCTAAACTATTTTCAGATTTACTAATAACTAGTTTATCTTCAATAACACTAGCGTAATTTTGTTTTAATTTATAATTTATAAATTTCAAGTATCTATAGTCAATAATGGGATTTCTTAACTTGTGTACTTTATAACTTCTATAATTATAACTGTCTTCACTATTTTTTATAATCTCATTATTTAAAAATAATTTATCTTCAAAATTAACTAGAAGTATTGAATCAAGTTTATTTTTTAAAAGTCCAAATTCATTGATTTCAAACAAAATAGAGTCCTTTTTAAGTGCATTTATTTTTTTTATTGATTCGTTTTTTTCAAAATTTTCCAGGTACTTATAATAATTAAAACCAATTCTTTGAAAATCTGAAAAATTATTAGGAATTATGTTAGTAAAATTACTTTTACTAGATTTTATTCCATTTAAATAGGAAATTTCTTTAGGAATTGAATCGTTTTGAAATGCTAAACCGTTTAAGGTTAATCCGTTTTGATTTAAATCAATATCGTATTGAATCCAATTTGATAATTTAGTTATATTAAATAAGCTAAGAAGCTCTTCATTTTCAATGTAACTTTTAAAATTATTTGAAATGAAAAGTGCAATTTCTGAACTTGAAATATTGTAAAGTTTTTTTAAATCGCTTGATTTTTCTTTAAAAACAAGATTTGATTTTCTTATTGAATTCTCAACAAGTAATTTACTTTCAGACTCAATGTTAATATTATTTTTTTTGGTTACGAATTTATACTTTTTTTTATTTCCTATTTTTTTAATAATTGAACCATCATATAAAATTGAATCGATAACTTCGGCGGAGCGGATATTTTTATTATTGGACTTTGTGAAATAAATAGGAACAATTTTTTTCTTTCCTATTTTGTGATAACTAATTAGCACTTCATCTTTCCCATAATCTCTTAAAATTGAATCAATTTTTACATTAATGAGATTATTAAAATTTTGACTAAATCTTTCAGCATTACTACTCGAATGGTATTTGATAAGTATTAATGGATTAGTTGGAACAAAATCAATTAGACTAGTATATTTTTTTTCATTTTGACATCCAATAAATATAAATGTCAGTATTAATAATATTTTCTTTTTCATAAAAATTATAAAGTAAAAGTAATGAACAATTTTTTTTTAATTTATAACAACTTAAATTTTTTTCTGTGATGTTTAGTTATGCCATATTTTGATATAGCCATTCTATGATGTTTAGTCGGATATCCTTTGTTTTTGTCCCATTGATATGACGGAAATTTTTTTGATAGTGAAAGCATTAATTCATCTCTTGATGTTTTTGCAAGTATTGAAGCAGCAGCTATATTCATGTATTTAGCATCTCCTTTTATAATACATTTAAACGGTATTTTACTTTTTGAATTAAATCTATTTCCATCGACAATTACAAATTCGGGAACAATTTTTAAATTTTCAACAGCTTTATTCATAGCTAAAATTGAAGCGTTTAAAATATTGATTTCCTCTATTATTTGTACAGGTACATGAACTATTGAATAATCTATTGCCTTTTCAATTATTATTTTTTTTAAATCATTTCTTTTTGATTCTGAAAGTTTTTTTGAGTCATTTAGTTCTTGGTTTTTAAAGTCTTTTGGTAATATTACTGCTGCCGCGGTTACTGGACCAGCCAAACATCCTCTACCAACTTCATCTGTTCCGCATTCGATATATTTTGAATATGAATTAATAAGCATATATGACTTTAAATAAATTTAAGAAATAATTAAAAAAATAAATGAAATGAAATGAATAACTTTGAGTCAAATATAAAGTATGAAGTTATATTACTTTTTTTTTATCTTATTATTCTCAGTCAACACTTCGCTTTGTCAGGAATCAAATTTAATTGATTCTTTTAGGAATACTGTTGGTCTTGAAAAAGATTCAATAGCTAAAAAAAATTTAGCATCCATAAAGCAGTATTTGATATTTAAAAATCATAGTGATACAACATATGTAGACACTTCATTAACTATTAAAAAATTTTATAAATTTAATTTTTTAAGAAATGATAATCTTGAGAAATTAAAGTTTTCAAATTTAGGTCAAACATATAATTCACTCACTTCAAATTTTCAAAACTCTTCATTACCAGCTTTTAGTTTTACTTCAAAACAGGACATATATTTAAAATCTAACAAGGTTAATTATTATTATGTCCCTACTCCCTTAACTGAACTTTTATTTAAATCAGTTATGAAACAAGGTCAGTTTACCGATGTATTATTTTCTACAAATACATCTGAAAATTTTAATTTTTCTATTGGTTTTAAAGGGATGAGGTCACTAGGTAACTACCAAAATATATTGTCAGGCCTAAAGCAATTTGTTTTTTCCTCTAACTATAATTCAAAAAATGAGAAGTATAGTTTAAGAACACATTATGTGAGTCAAAACATAGAAAACAGAGAGAATGGTGGATTAACAAATGCTTCTATTTTAAATTTCGAATCAGAAGATAATTTGTTTTCCGAAAGATCTAAGCTTTCAGTAAAATTTGAAAATGCAACTAATTATTTTTTAAATAAACGATATTTTTTTGATCAAAACATCTTGTTGTTTAAACTAAAAAACTCAAATACATTTTCTTTAGGTCATGTCTTTGAATATGAAACTATGTATAACTCGTTTGAGCAAGCTGAGCCAACTGATTATTATGGTTCTTCCTCTATTTCAATTTCAGACAAAACAGAACTTAAGACTATTTCGAATACTTTATATACAAATTTAAAATCTAAGTTTTTTGGAAATATAACGGTCTCCTATTTAAACTATAATTATAATTATAAAACAAATGCGTTAAGCACAAATTATAAGGGATTTAAAGAAAATGAAAATTTACTTTCTTTTTCTTTAAAAAAATCAATTTTCAATCATAAAATAAGCGGAAAATTCTCAAAAAATTTATTTGGAACTAGAATTGGAGATCTTATTAATTTTAAACTGGATTCTAATAATTATTCAAATTTTAATTATTCAATTGGTTTGGATATTATTAGTAAGCACCCTGGTTTTAATTTTGAGTTATTTGACAGCGCATACAATGATATTGGCTGGGACAAAGAATTGAATCTGTTAAAGATCAAAAATTTATTTTTAATACTCAATTCCAATTCATTTGGATCATTAAGTTTAGACTACCGTTTGATAGATAATTTAACCTATTTTGAATTATTAAATAATGATACTATTAATAATGAAGGAGATACTAATTTGATTCCTAATGTCAATCAATATTTAAATACTTTAAAATATTTAAAATTTAAATGGCAAAAAGAAATTAGATTTGGAAAATTTGCTTTAGATAACTCAATTGTTTATCAATCAGTAAATCAGGACAAAAAAGTTTTAAATTTACCTGACTTTATAACTAGAAATACTTTTTATTATTCAAATAATGTGTTTAAAAAGGCAATGTACCTTCAAACAGGCATCTCTTTTAAATATTTTTCAAAATTCTATGCTAATGAATATAATCCTTTAGTTAGTTCATTTCACATTCAGTCTGAAAAGCAAATTGGGGGATTTCCTATGATAGATATTTTTGTGAATGCAAAAATCCAACAAACAAGATTGTATTTTAAAGCAGAACATATAAACTCATCAACAACTGGAAATAATTTTTATTCCTCTCCATCTTATCCTTATAGAGATTTTTTAATAAGATTTGGACTAGTTTGGAATTTTTTCAATTAGATTTTAACTAACAGTAGGTAAATCTCCTGTTTCTTTTGTTTCTAGCTTAGAATGCCCCATTAGATATTTGTCAACTTGGTAAGCTGCTTCCCTTCCCTCTGAAATTGCCCAAACAATTAAAGACTGTCCTCTTCTCATATCTCCAGCTGAAAATATATTAGAAACACTAGTTTGATACATATTAGTTACTATCTGATTACTGGTATTAGTTTCTAAATTTAGTTTATCAATTAAATCAGGTTCGTGACCTGTAAAACCTAAAGCAAGTAATGCTAAATCACAAGGCCATAATTTTTCTGATCCTTCAATTTCTTTTAATTTTGGTCTCTCTCCTTCTTTTTTAATCCACTCAACTTCAATAGTTTTAAGACTTTTTACTTTTCCGTTTTCATCACCAATAAATTCTTTTGTAAGTATACTCCATTCTCTGTGAATGCCTTCTTCATGTGATGAAGTCGTCTTTAGCTTGAATGGCCAATAGGGCCAAGGATTTTCATTTGTTCTGTTTTCACTTGGTTTTGACATTATCTCAAAATTTGTAACAGATTTAGCTTCCTGACGATTAGAGGTTCCAATACAATCCGAGCCAGTATCACCGCCTCCAATAACTATTACATTTTTATCTTTGGCGTTTAAAGGTTCAGAAGCTGTATTTAAGCCGTCTACAACTTCATTTTGAAGTTTTAAAAAATCCATAGCTTGTTTAACACCATCTAAATCCGATCCTTTTATTGGTAAGTTTCTTTTAATTGTTGCTCCACCACAAAGTACTATTGAATCATATTTTTTTAAATTTTCAACAGAATAGTTTTTTCCAACTTCTTTGTCAGTAAAAAAATTAATTCCCTCTTCTTCAAGAATAGATAGTCTCCGATCAATAATATTCTTTTCCATTTTAAAATCAGGGATACCATACCTCAATAAACCACCAATTTTAGAATCTCGTTCATATACATCAACATAGTGGCCAGCTTTATTTAATTGTTGTGCCGCTGCCAAACCAGCTGGACCAGATCCAACAACTGCGATTTTCTTTCCTGTTCTATTTGAAGGAGGATTAGCTTTTATCCAACCTTCTTCAAAACCTCTTTCAACTATATACTTTTCAATCATTTCAATTGAAACGGGTGGATTAATAATTCCTAAAACACATGCTGCTTCACATGGGGCTGGACAAAGTCGTCCGGTGAATTCAGGAAAATTATTGGTCGAATGTAATATGTACAAAGCTTTTTCCCATTCATTATTGTAAACTGCATCATTAAAATCAGGAATTAAATTTCCTAAAGGACATCCACTATGGCAAAATGGAACACCACAATCCATACATCTTCCACCTTGTTCTTTTAATTTTTCATCTGAGGGTTTTAAAGTAAATTCTTTATAATTTTTAACTCTCTTTTTTACAGGAACTAATCCTTCCTCAGTTCTTTCAAATTCTATAAAACCTTTTAATTTACCCATAGCAACTATTTGATTATTTCTGTAATTTTTTCTTTTGCCATTTTCTCTAGTGCTAATTTATACTCTGTTGGCATAATTTTTATTATATTCTTAGACTCTTTTTCCCAATTATTTAAAAACCTTTCCGCTATCTTACTTGATGTATATGTAAAATGATTTTCAATTAATTTTTTTACTAAATCTAAGTCTTGATTTGAAGGGTTTTCAAATTCAATCATTTCTTGATTAAAATTTCTTTTATCATACTTTTTTGATTTGTAAATATAAGCTACACCTCCGCTCATTCCTGCTGCAAAATTTCTTCCAATATCTCCTAGAATAATTGCAGTTCCTCCAGTCATATATTCACAGCCGTGATCTCCTACTCCCTCAACTACCGCAGTCGCACCAGAATTTCTAACACAGAATCTTTCTCCAGCTATCCCATTTATATAAGCCTCGCCAGCAGTGGCCCCGTACAATGCCACATTACCAGTTATTACATTTTCTTCAGATTTAAAACTAGCCTCTTTTGGAACTTTTACTATGATTTTGGATCCTGAAAGACCTTTTCCAAAATAATCATTAGTATTACCACTGACTGTTAGTGTTAGCCCATGAGCTCCAAAAGCACCAAAACTTTGTCCAGCTGCTCCTTTGAAATTTAGTTTTAATGTGTCTTTAGGAAGACCTTTAGCTCCATATAATTTAGAAATTTCATTACTAACAATAGTTCCTACGGTTCTATCTGTATTTTTAATTTCATAAGAAAGACTCATCTTAACTTTCTTTTCAATTGCTAACTTGGCTTCTTTTAATATTGTAAAATCTAATACATTTTCTAAATTATGATCTTGTTTAGTATTATTTTTTAATGGAGTGTTTTTAGGAACATCAGGCTTGTACAAAATCTTGGATAAATTAATTCCCTTTGTTTTGTAATTCTTCACAGCATCTTCCATATTAATTTTTTGACTTTGTCCTACCATTTCATCTACAGTTCTAAAACCAAGTTTAGACATGATTTCTCTTAATTCCTGAGCAACAAAATACATGAAATTGATTACATGCTCTGGTTTTCCTTTAAAGTTTTTTCTTAACTCAGGATCTTGAGTCGCAATTCCCACCGGACATGTATTTAAATGGCAAGCTCTCATCATAATACAACCTGATGCAACAAGTGGGGCTGTCGAAAATCCAAATTCTTCTGCTCCTAACAAACAGGCGATAGCAACATCTCTTCCTGTTTTAAGTTGACCATCACACTCCATAACAACTCTTCCTCTAAGATTGTTCATTACTAAAGTTTGTTGAGCTTCAGCAATTCCTAGTTCCCAAGGTAAGCCAGCATGCTTTAATGAAGTAAGTGGGGATGCTCCTGTTCCACCATCAAATCCAGAAATTAGTATTACATCGGCTTTTGCTTTTGCAACACCAGCTGCAATAGTACCCACACCAACTTCAGATACTAATTTTACATTAATTCTTGCTTCTCTATTAGCATTTTTTAAATCATATATTAATTGAGATAAATCTTCAATAGAGTAAATATCGTGATGGGGTGGGGGAGAAATTAATCCAACGTATGGAGTTGAATTTCTAACTTCAGCGATCATTGGATTTACTTTTGGACCAGGCAGTTGCCCTCCTTCTCCAGGTTTAGCTCCTTGCGCCATCTTTATTTGAATCTCTTTTGCAGTACTTAAATAGTGTGAGCTTACTCCAAATCTTCCGGATGCCACTTGTTTTATAGCACTATTTTTCCAAACACCATTTTTTTCTTTTTTATATCTGTTGGAATCCTCGCCACCTTCTCCAGAGTTACTTTTGCCACCAATACTATTCATTGCAATTGCAAGATTTTCGTGTGCTTCTTTACTAATAGACCCGTAAGACATTGCGCCAGTTTTGAATCTTTTTACAATTTCAGTCCAAGGCTCTACTTCTTCAATCGGAATTGGATCAAAATCAACAAGTTTGAACATTCCTCTTAATGTCATTAATTGCTTGCTTTGCTCGTTAATTAAATCAGAATAAACTTTATAGGTATCGTACTTATCTTCTTTTACAGCTTGTTGAAGTTTTGAAATTGTTGATGGATTCAACATGTGAGCTTCACCATTTCTTCTCCACCTGTAATTACCTCCAATTTCTAAACTGACAAACTTATTTTTATTTGTAAAGGCTTCTAAATGCCTAGATGAAAGTTCTTTTTCTAAACTGTAAAGACCAATACCTTCTATTCTTGTAGGTGTATTTGAAAAATATTTTTCAGTAAAACTTTCTCTTAATCCTAAGGCTTCAAAAATTTGAGCTCCTCTATAAGAATGAAGGGTTGATATTCCGATTTTATTCATTACTTTCAAAATACCCTTATCAATCGCTTTATTGTAATTATTAATCGAATCTTTCAAAGATTGTTTTCCAAAAAAATCATTTTTGTGATGGTGCTCTATAATTTCATTAACTAGATATGGATTAATTGCACTAGCTCCATAACCAAATAGCATTGAAAAGTGATGAGGTTCTCTGGGTTCAGATGATTCAATTACAATTCCAAATTTAGATCTTTTTTTGGCTTTCATTAAAACATGATGAACATTTGAACACGCTAAAAGAATTGGGATTGCACCCCTGTCTTTTGAAATCCCGCGATCACTAATTATTATAATATTATAACCTTGGTCAACAAATGAATTCACATCATCAACCATTTTATCTAACGCCTCTTCAATTCCATTGTGACCTTTAATAACATCATACAATGCACTAACTGAGGCAGTTTTAAAGTTTTTATTTTTAATAAACTTTATTTTGTCTAAGTCTTCGTTAGAAATAATAGGATTATTTATTTTTAATTTCTTACAATGATCAGGAACTATGTCAAAAATATTGAAATCACTTCCAATACCAAGGCCAGTATCTGTAACAATTTCTTCTCTAATTCCATCAAGTGGGGGGTTGGTTACCTGAGCAAATAATTGTTTGAAGTAATTAAATAATAATTGTGGTTTTGTTGAAAGAACAGCAAGTGGTGTGTCAGTACCCATTGAACCAATAGCCTCTTTTCCAGATGTACACATTGGTAAAATTAAAGTTTTGAGATCTTCTTGAGTATAACCAAAAATTCTTAGTCTTGTTTCAAAATCTAACTTTTCATTTGGAGTTTTATTTCCTGTATATGGAACTTCTTTTAAGGGAAGTACATTGTCGTTTACCCATTTTCTATAAGGATGTTTAGAAACAATACTATTTTTTATCTCTTCGTCCTCAATAATTCTTCCCTCAGTCATGTCAACTAGAAACATTTTACCAGGTTCAAGTCTACCATGTGATTCAATATTTTCTGGTTGAATTTCAACAACTCCTGTTTCAGATGACATTACAACATATCCATCTTTAGTTACTGTATATCTTGATGGTCTTAATCCATTTCTATCAAGTAAAGCACCAATATATTTACCATCGGTAAATGGAATAGATGCTGGACCATCCCAAGGCTCCATTATACTTGAATTAAATTCGTAAAATGCTTTTTTATCATCAGACATTGATTTATGCTTTTCCCAAGCTTCAGGAACCATCATCATCATAACTTCAGGAAGAGATCTGCCAGTTGTTAGTAATAATTCTACAACCATATCCATTTGGGCAGAATCAGACTTTCCTTTTAAAATTGTTGGAAATATTTTTTTTAAATCCTCTCCAATAAATTCATTTTTCATCAATTCTTCCCTGGCATTCATTCTAGTTACATTACCTTTTATTGTGTTTATTTCACCGTTGTGACACATGTATCTAAAAGGCTGGGCAAGATCCCATGTAGGAAAAGTATTTGTTGAGAATCTTTGATGAACTAGTGCTAACCGTGTTACAAGATCAGGATCTTTTAAATCTAAATAAAATCTATCAATATCCTCAGGGATTAGTAATCCTTTGTAAATAAGAGTACGGTTATGCAGACTTGAAAAATAAAAATAATTTTTTTGAGATAATGAACTGTTGTAAATTTCGTTTTCTGCTATTTTTCTTGAAATATATAGTTTAGTGTTAAAATCTGACTCCGATAATTTATCATCTTTTTCAATAAAAACTTGTCTAATTATAGGTTGAGTTTTAGCTGCGATTGAGCCAACTACTTTAGAGTTGACAGGAACATTTCTCCACCCTAAAATGTTTAATCCTTGTTTTTGAATTTCTTTTTCAAAAACATCAACACAATAATTTAATTGATTAATTTTTTGAGGGAGAAAAACCATTCCTACAGCATAATCAAAAGGTTTGGGCAGATCAAATTCGCATTGTTTCACAAAGTAATTATGTGGAATTTCAATCAAAATACCAGCCCCATCACCAGTTTTACCATCTGAGCTTACAGCCCCCCTGTGTTCTAAACATGTTAAAATATTAAGAGCTTTTGGAATTATATTATTAGTCTTTTCGCCTTTAAGACTACAAATAAAACCAGCCCCACAGTTATCATGTTCAAATTCCGGAGAATAAAGTCCTTGTTTTTTAGGTAGCATAAAATATCAATTGGAACTAGTAAAGATACAGTTTAAAAAATATTTCTTATAGTGATTTTAAGTCTATCCATCAATAAATGCTAACTTAATAATTATATGAGTTTAAATTATTTATTTCACATTTTTAATGCGTTTTATTGATTATTCATCAATATCAATTTGTATTGTTTTTTTTAATATTTTTAGACTCTAAATTTTTTATATGGAAATCCTTATTATTTCAGTATTTGTTTTAGGTTATGTTTTAATAACTCTTGAACATTCAATTAAAATTGACAAACTTATTCCAGCTTTGGCTATGATGGGTATTCTTTGGGCACTTATTGCTCTAAATCATCTTGATGTTTACGATATTAATTTAGAATTATTAAAGCTTGAGCCAACTCACATTGAAGAAGTTCTTTTACATCATTTGGGAAAAACAGCTGAAATTTTAATTTTCCTTTTAGGTGCAATGACAATCGTTGAAATAATTGATTACTTTGATGGATTTTCAGGAATTAAACAGGTTATTAAGACAAGAAGTAAAGTAAAAATCTTATGGATTTTTGGTGCATTAGCCTTCATTCTTTCTGCCATAATTGATAACCTTACTGCCACTATTGTTCTTATAACCTTACTTCAAAAACTTGTAAAAGTAAGATCCTTAAAATTATGGTATGCTGGTTTAATAATTATAGCCGCTAATGCTGGAGGAGCTTGGTCACCTATTGGAGACATTACTACAACAATGTTATGGATTGGTAATAAAGTAAGTGAAGTTAATCTAGTAAAGTATTTGATCATTCCATCTTTAGTGTGCATGGTAGTTCCGTTTTTAATAGCTTCTAGATTTAATATTTTTAAAGGGGAATTAGAAGTAACTGAAATTAACGAAGACAGTAGTCCTTATGGAAACAAAATGCTTTTTTTAGGATTAGGCTCTATTTTATTTGTTCCCTTTTTTAAAGTAATTACTCATCTTCCTCCTTATGTTGGAATGATGCTTTCGCTGGCTTTTGTGGCTACTATTGCTGAAATATTGTCAAATAAAAAAATTAATATTTCTAATGTTGATTCAGAAAATGATGCTGTTGCTCATCACAGTCCAGTACATAAATCACTCTCTAAAATTGAGCTTCCTAGTATTTTATTCTTTTTAGGAATATTATTAGCAGTAGGAGCATTAGAGTCGCTTGGAATTCTTTTTAATTTTGCTGGATATTTAACTGAATTATTTCCCAACACTGACGTATTAATGATATTGTTTGGGTTTTTGTCTGCAATAATTGATAATGTACCATTGGTTGCTGCTTCAATGGGAATGTTCCCTAATGTTCTCGATGATCCTTTATGGCATGCATTAGCTTTTTCAGCTGGAACAGGTGGAAGTATGCTTATTATTGGTTCTGCAGCAGGAGTTGTTGCAATGGGTATGGAAAAAATTGATTTTTTCTGGTATTTGAAAAAAATTGCTATCCTGGCTTTAATCGGGTTTTTATCTGGATATGGAACATTTATGCTTCTTAGAGATTTTGTTCTTTAAAACTAATGGATTATAAGCAAACAGTTAATTGGCTTTTCAACCAACTACCTGTTTATCAAATTGAAGGTGTTTTTAAATATAAAGTTAGTTTAGACCCTATTTTAAAAACTTGTAATTATTTAAATAATCCTCAAAATACTTTCAAGTCCATACATGTTGCTGGAACTAACGGAAAAGGTTCATCATCTCATATGTTATCATCAATTTTACAAGAATCTGGATTAAAAGTTGGATTATATACTTCACCTCATTTAGTCGATTTTCGTGAACGAATTAAATTGAATGGAAATCTTATTGATAAAGATTTTGTTTCAGATTTTGTAACAAAAAACATTGAGTTTTTAAAAAAAAACAAAATTTCATTTTTTGAAATGACTGTTGCTATGGCTTTTGATTATTTTGCAAAATCTAATGTAGATATTGCTGTTATCGAAACCGGTTTAGGAGGAAGATTAGATTCTACAAATATTTTAAATCCTCTGGTTTCTCTTATTACAAATATTGGATTAGACCATAAAGAATTTTTAGGTAATAATTTAATAGATATTGCAAATGAAAAAGCTGGCATAATCAAAAAAGATATTCCAATTGTAATCAGTGAATTTCAAAAAGAAACCTATCCAATTTTTGAAAATAAAGCTCATACAATTGAAACAGATATTTTTCTAGCTGATGATCAAAAAAAATTCAAAACTGATTTATCAGGTGATTTTCAAAATAAAAATATAAATGGAGTTGTTAAAGTAATTTCTTTGTTGAAAGATTTTAGTATTTCTAATAAAGATATTGAAAATGGTCTTTTGAATATTAAAAAAAATACTGGACTTATGGGAAGAGTTCAGATTTTGAATGACTTGCCAAAAGTTATATGTGATGTTGGTCATAATTTAGAAGCATTTCAAGTAATTAAAGACCATATAAATTCTTTAAAATTTGATAATTTAAATTTGGTATTAGGATTTGTAAAAGGAAAAGATTTTAAAAAAATCATTGATATTCTTCCTAAAAACGCTAATTATTTCTTTTGTACACCAAAAATTGAAAGGGGACTTTCTTTAGAAATTTTGGCTAGTTATGGTTCTGTTAATAAACTTAAATACAGCTTGCATGATACTGTTTTGGATGCTTACAATTCTGCTTTGTCAAGTTCTTCTGAAAACGATTTAATTTTTATTGGGGGAAGTAATTTTACTGTTTCAGAAATTTTATAATTTTGGTATAAATTTTGAAATATTGTTAGTATGAAAAACTTTATTTTATTATTTACTTTAATTTTTTCTTTTTCTTGCTCAAGTGATGAATTTGAAAAAGATGATTATGACAAAGATGATTCGTCTTATGATGGGCCTGTTGAAACTATCACTCACAATGGTGTAGATAGGAAATATATTATTTATACACCTCAAGGTTATGATGGGACTTCAAAATTACCACTTTTATTAAATTTTCATGGATTCGGTGGACAGGCTGGTGATTATATGTCTTATACCAATATGACATCTACTGCCGATACAGAGAATTTTATTTTAGTTTATCCTCAAGGAAGAGATTTGGATGGTTCTTCTCATTGGAATGCTGCCTTGAACGGAGGTGATAATAAAAGTGATGTTGATGACTTGGGTTTTATCGATGCCTTAATTAATAAATTATCTTCAGAAAATTTAATTGATTTAAAAAGAGTTTATGCAGTTGGATATTCAAATGGTGGTATGATGAGTTATGCTTTAGGTTGTTATAAAAGTAATTTAATCGCTGCTATTGGTTCAGTTTCTGGATACATGCTTCAATCTACCAGTTCAGTCTCTGAGTCCGAATGCACTCCTACTCACTCAATACCATTAATAAAATTACATGGAACAACTGACTATTACAATGGAGATGGGGTTTATAATTCTGTAGAATCTGTTATTAATTTTTGGGTAAATTTTAATAATACTAATACTGACCCAAACACAAATAATATTGATGATAACGGTACTTCAATAACTAGTTATAAATATGAAAATGGAGATAATAATGTTTCAGTAGAACATTATAAAATTATTGGTGGTGAACACGTTTGGTTTAGTAACGATTTTAATGGTAAAAATACCGGTCAGTTAATTTGGGATTTTGTTTCAAAATATGACATAGATGGATTAATTGAATAAATAAAGTTTATATATTTTAATTTTTTCAAAAATAAATCTCTTGCGCTAATCTAAATGTGTTTGTGTGAGCTTCGATTATCTCTTCAATATTAATAGAATATCCTCCGCCCATGCTAATTTGAACTGGAATATTGTTTTTTTTACAAGAATTTAAAATAAACTTATCCCTTTCTAAACATCCTTCAATTGTCATAGATAATCTGCCAAGTTTATCGTTTTCTAAAACATCTACACCAGCTAAATAAAAAATAAAATCAGGTTGGAAACGATCTATTGTTCTAGGAATAATTTCTTTTAATTTTTTTAAATAAAAATCATCATTTGTAAAATCATCAAATCCAAAATCTAAGTCACTATTTTCTTTTCTGAAAGGATAGTTTTTTTGACCATGAAAAGATAAGGTAAATACATTTGAATTATTTTTAAAAATTGATGCTGTACCATTTCCTTGATGAACGTCTAAATCAATAATTAAAATTTTGTTTACTAAACTATTGTTTAACAAATAATTTGCAGCTATTGCCTGATCATTTAACATACAAAACCCTTCTCCTTTGTCATAGAAAGCGTGATGAGTACCGCCAGCAATATTCATAGATATTCCATTATTAATTGAAAAACTTGAACATTCAATTGTTCCTTGTGCTATTTTTTTTTCTCTTATTATTAGTTCCTTACTCATAGGAAATCCAATTGGTCTGATTTCTTTTTCGCTCAAAGTAAGTGAAGATAATCTTTCATAATATTCTTTTTGATGTGTTGTTAAAACATCTTGATCGTTTAAATTTTGAGGAACAAAAAAATTATTTCGATTACAGATCTTTTCATTAATTAGTTGTAGCGGAATTAAATCATATTTTTCCATTGGGAATCTATGGTTTTTATCCAGAGGATGTCTAAAAACTTTATCAAATGCTACCTTTAACATAAAACAAATATCATATTAAATTTAAAGATATTTTAACTTGCTAAATAATTTAAATCATTAGATTTGCGTTTTTTATTATGAAAAATTTAATAATCATAGGACATCCAAACACTGAATCATTTTGTTACGATGGTATTTTTAAAACTGTCAATAGTGAATTATCTAAAAACAAAGAAGAGATTGAGATTATCGATTTATATAGGGACAGTTTTACAAGACCAAGAACTAAATTAATAAAGAAATATCAAGATTTAGTTACATGGTCTGAAAGAATTTATTTTATCTCACCTGTATGGTGGTTTAGATTAACACCAAGAATGGAAATATTCTTTGATGAAGTTTTCGAACCCGGTTTTGCCTATGAATTTGTCAACATAACCAAATTATATGCTTACCCTAAACCATTTCTAAAAAATAAAAAAGTAAGAACCTATGTTACTCATGGTGCTCCTGCAATTCCTGTTTTGACTTTATATTTAAATTCTGTAAAATTGAGATTAGTTATGGGTGTTTATACATTTGTTTTTGGATGGAGATTATCCCTTTTTACAAAAACTAGACAATTCTGGTCGGTTCCTTTTGTGTCACAAAAAAAGAGAGAAAAATATCTCAAAACAGTTGAAAAAGATATTAAGAATGATTTAGCTTATGATTAAATAATTATATTATATTTGCCATCGTTTTAGGGCGCTTAGCTCAGTTGGTTCAGAGCACTTGGTTTACACCCAAGGGGTCAGGGGTTCGAATCCCTTAGCGCCCACATTTTTAACCTCAACTTTTAGTTGGGGTTTTTTTATTTATAATTTGAAATGTAATAATTTTCCCTATCTTTTTTTAGCATTCCAATAGTTTCATCCATAAAATTATTTCTATCCTTTCGTGTTTTAAACACCCAGATACAAATAGAATCATTACTATGGTAAATTGCTTTTAATTCATCATCAATTTTACATATTTCATTAGGAATGCTAGTTTTTATACAAATCATTTTATGGTAGTTTAAATAGATCTTCTACTTTACAATTTAAGGTTCTTGCAATTTTTAAAGCAAGAACAGTTGATGGAACATAAACTCCATTTTCAATAGCATTTATACTTTTTCTCGAAACTTCTGCAGATATTGAAAGATCTTGTTGAGTTAAATCAGCAGATCTTCTAAGTTCTTCTAAATTATTTATAAGCTTTTTATGGTTTTTGCCCACAATTATTTCTTTTCAAATTCATCTACTGCATTAGTCAATTCTTTTCCTGTATTTGGATAAAGATAACCAGCTATCAAAGTTCCAATACCTATTAATCCAACCATAGCTCCAACGCCTTTTAAAATAATTCCAAGTGCTATATAACCAAGAAGCCAGAGACCTGCACCAACAAAAATTGTTATTACCCCATTTCTACGATAATCAATAGGTTCTTTTTTTCTTTCTTCAAAAATTTTTAATAAATCTTCTACTTTTGAAGTGTCCTCTAGATTTTTAGAGATTTCCAAAACAGTTTCCCTTTTTCCTTTACCTTCATAGTATAGCCATATGAATACAGCGATTGGTATAACCATGCCTGAAATTATTCCAAATATTGGTATTAAATTTTCCATAATTATAATTAATTTTATAAATGTAACGCAAACGTTACATTAATTGTTTTTAAAAAATGGTAAATTTAACATATGAAAAAATTCTTTTTACTCATTTCAATTTTCTTTTTTAGTTGTGAAAAATCTGAAAATTTACCGACTACATATAATTCAATTGAAGGTAAATGGCTTGCGCAAGGAACTGTTCCTATAGGAAACACAATGTATCTCTATGAAAATGGAGTACGTTATACTTATTATTGTGTTGAAGGAGATTGTAATTCATTATACAATTCATACAAAGCAAATGATGGAAATCATCTACCAAGCACCCATAATTATACATTTGAAAATGACATTTTAAGGGTTGATTTAAATTTTGGTAATGAACTAGTTACTCCAATCATTTTTGAGTGTGATAGTGGTAAGGCAAATTTTACAACACCAGGTTATAGTCTAATTAGATTAAATTCTGGTTGTAATTAATTTTCTTTCCAGTTCATTTTTTTAAATCCCAAAAACATAGAAACTTTTTTCTTGTATTGTTTGTAGTCAGGATATTTTTTTTCACTTATACTTTCTGTATAATTAGAACTGTTATAAAAAAGGATGATAAGTAAAACACAGCCTATTATTGACCAATTTAAATAGACACCTGTTGAAGAAATTGAGAACAAGTAGAAGGTAACCCAAATTAATTGTTCAGAAACAAAATTAGGATGTCTAGAAACACTCCATAATCCATTTGAAAGAAAACCTCTCTTATAATCTCCTGTTAAGGTTTCATCACTATCAATTTTTTTGTATTTATTGGATTGAAATTTGAATTGTTGATTATCAGCTATAGATTCCGTTATAATAAATGTTAACATTAATATTGCTATAACAATATCATAAATATTTAGACTTGAGTTTTCTCCTTGCCATGCTGCTAAGATAGGTAGACTAAAAAGAAAGATTAAGCCCATTTGGTAGAGACAGATAAATAACAAATTAAATACTGACCATACTATTTTTATATTAAAAATTGGAACTCGTTCTTTAAGTATTTGCCATCTGTAATCTTCTTCTCCTCTCCAAAAATAAATACTATACCCACTTTTTCTAGCAAAATTATATGTCAGTCTAACTCCCCAAACGGTTACTAAAATAGACATCAATATCATTCTTAAATTAAAATCAGAGTGGTAAGTAAAAAACCAAACATATATCATTGGTGCTATGCTCCAAACTTTATCTACCTGACTGTAGTTTCTAGAAACTTCGCCAACAAAAAAACATAAGCCAGTTAGAAAGAGATAAATAATTACAGAACTTTTAAAAACTGACATTTGAAATTTATTTAATTCAAATTCAAAAATATTTCCGTAAAAAATTATATAAACTAGAACAATTAAACTTAGTATTAGAGTAATAACTTTTTTTATCATAGAAACAAAATACTAAAATATATTACATAAAAAAAGCCGCATATAGCGGCTTTAAATTATTTGGAAATAGGGGTAAATTAAATACTAGTAAATAATTTACTCATTTTTTCATTTTCTTCTTCGGCTAATTCTTTATCAACTAAAATTCTTCCACTGTGTTCATCAGTAATGAATTTTTTTCTAGATGCAATATCTAATTGAATTTGAGGAGGAATAGTGAAAAAAGATCCGGCAGAAGCACCTCTTTCAACAGCAACAACTGCTAAACCATTTCTAACACTAGCTCTAATTTTTTTGTAAGAAATAAGTAACGACTCATCAATTTTAGATTCAAAATCAGAAGACTTTTTTATAAGGTCGTTTTCTTCCTTTTCAGTTTCTTTTAAAATATCACCAAGCTCATTTTTCTTATGCTTTAAATGCTCTTTTCTTTCATTTAATTTAACATTATTTTCTTCAATAGATTGTTTTTTTAGTTCAATCTGAGCTTGAAGTTCTTTAGTTTGCTTAGCACAAAGTTCGATTTCTAGTTCTTGAAATTCAATTTCTTTACTTAATGATTCAAAAGCTCTATTATTTCTAACATTCTTTTGTTGCTCATTATATTTTTTAATCATTGTTTTGGCATGCTCCGAAGCAAGATCTTTTCCTTTAATATCTTCATTAAATTGATTTAAATCGTCTTCAATTTTTGATATTCTTACTTCCAATCCAGCTACTTCATCTTCTAAATCTTCAACTTCTAAAGGTAATTCTCCTCTAACGCTTCTAATTTTGTCAATTCTGGAATCAATAAGCTGAAGGTCATATAAAGCTCTTAACCTATCTTCTACTGTAAATTCTGATTTTTTTGCCATAACTAAAAATGATTAACTGGGTTCGTATTTGTTTTTGATATAATGCACGCAAATCTAGGAATTTTTTCGTTAAGAAAATCTAAAATTAATTGTTTTGTAAAGTGTTCGCTTTCATAGTGTCCTATATCTGCTAATATTATCTTTTTTTCAGCTTTAAAATAATCATGATATTTTAAATCCGCTGTTACATAACAATCGGCCTTTTGATTAATTGCTTCCTTAATAGCAAAACTTCCAGATCCTCCTAAAACTGCTATTTTTTTTATTTTTTTACCAAGTAGTGGGGAATGTTTAATATGTTTCACATTCATTTTGAGTTTCAAAAATTCAAAAAACTCAATTTCGTTAAGTTCTTCATCTAAATCTCCAATCATGCCCATTCCAAATTCATTATCATCTTTTTTAATTAATAGTGACGTGTTATTCAATGATAATCTTTCAGCAATTTTATAATTAACACCTTTTGGATTATTATCTAAATTAGTATGAACGGCATAGATATTTATATTGTTTTTTAAAGCTTTTTTTACAACTCGCTCGACATATGTTTTTTCTGTTATTTGTTTTAGTTCAGAAAATATAATAGGGTGAAATGTTATAACTAAATCACATTTATTATTAATAGCTTCATCAATAACATCTTCAGTAGCATCAATTGTAATTAATGCTTTCTTTACAATGTTATTTTTATTACCAACTAATAAACCAACATTATCAAATGTTTCTGCTTGCTCCAATGGAGACCACTTTTCTATAATATTTGTTATGTCTTTTAATTTCATATTAATATGTAAAGTTAAAAATTATTATATGATTGAATTAAATTATAATTTAGTTGTAATGAAAATGTTTAAATTTTTATTATTTCCCTTTGGAGTTTTGTATTTCCTGGTAACGTCTATTAGAAATAAATTTTATGATTTTAATCTATTAAAGTCTTTTTCTTTCAAAGTTCCATTAATTGGAATAGGTAACTTAAGTTCAGGAGGTACTGGAAAGACACCCATGGTTGAGTACTTGATTAGAAATTTTTCTAAAAAGTATAATACAGTTTTAATTAGTAGAGGTTATAAACGATCTACTAACGGATATGTTAGAGCTAATAATAAAAGTAATCCCAGTTCTATTGGTGATGAACCTTTTCAAATTTTTAATAAGTTTAAAAACATTAATACTGTAGTTGATTCTAACAGAGTTAGAGGAGTTTCAAATATCCTAACAGAAGAGCCCAGTACAGAGCTAGTTGTTTTAGATGATTGTTTTCAACATAGAAAAATAAATTTAAAACTTAACATTCTTCTTACAACGTACGATTCTCCATTTTATAAAGATTTTATAATCCCAATTGGAAATTTAAGAGAAAAAAGAAAAGGTTACAAAAGAGCAGATCTTTTAATTGTAACTAAATGTCCAGACTTAATATCTAAGGATGAAATGGATAGTATTAGAAAAAAAATTAATCTTTATGATTATCAAAATCTATTTTTTACAAAAATCAAATATGATAATAATTTAAAGGGGGATGTGAAATTAAACTTAGATCAAATAGAAAAGTCTATTATTCTTGTTACGGGTATTGCTAAAAGCGAACCTGTTATTAGTTTTTTAAGTAAAAGTAGTATTGATTTTGAACATATTTCATTTTCAGATCATTTTAATTATTCTCAAAATGATATTGATAAAATTGAAAAAGACCACAATAAATTAATAGTAACAACTGAAAAAGATTTTCAAAAAATACAATTGTTGAATAGAAAAAATAAATGGGTTTATTTAGAAATCAAAATTAAGTTTTTAGAAAACGAAACTCTATTTAATTCACTAGTAAAACAAGCAATTATTAGCTGATATGTTTTTTTGCTTTATAAGATGATCTCACTAAAGGACCACTTTCTACGTGTCTAAATCCTAAATCTTTAGCAAATAATTCATACTTTTTAAATTGATCAGGGTTTATAAATTCCTTTACAGGTAAATGTTTTTTTGACGGCTGAAGGTATTGTCCTAGTGTTACTATGTCAACATTATTTTTTGCCAGGTCTTTAAGAGTTTCGTAGACTTCATCTTCCTTTTCACCTAAACCAAGCATAATACCAGATTTTGTTCTTTTAATCCCGTTGTCTTTCAAGTATTTTAATACACTTAAACTTCGATCATATTTAGCTTGAATTCTTACCTCACGGGTCAATCTTCTTACTGTTTCCATATTGTGGGAAACAACCTCTGGATTTACATCAACAATTTTATCAAGATGTTTTTCAATTCCTTGAAAATCTGGAATAAGTGTTTCGAGTGTTGTTCCTGGACTAATTCTTCTAATGCTTTTTACTGTCTCTGTCCAAATGAGGGTGCCCATATCTTTTAAATCATCTCTATCTACTGATGTTAAAACAGCATGTTGAATATTCATAATTTTAATTGAATTTGCAACTTTTTCGGGCTCTTCCCAATCTATTGTCTCAGGTCTACCAGTTTTTACTCCACAAAAGCCACAAGAACGTGTACATATATTGCCTAAAATCATAAATGTAGCAGTTCCTTCTCCCCAACACTCACCCATATTAGGACAACTTCCTGACGAGCAAATAGTATTTAGTTTATACTTGTCAACTAAAGTTCTTAATTCACTATATTTTTTACCAGTTGGTAGTTTTACACGAATCCATTTTGGTTTTTTGGCAATTTTAGGTTCAATAACATCTGTAATATCAGACATAAATTTAAATCAAATTTTAAGCAACAAATATACAAACTGTTGTTTAAAAATCATTATAAAATTGAAATATACCAAAGACTAAAACATGTTAGAAAAATTAGCCCAATAACACTAAGAATATTTATAAATTTCGATGGTCTATATTCTTTTGGAGTGTGTTTACTATTAATTAATTTGTAATTAATGAAAGCATAAAAAGGAGCAGTTATAAATGATAATATCGTAGCTATTTTTACTAATAGTCCCATCTCGGAAATGAAAAATATAAAAATCATCAACGTTCCAATTGATAATATTATTATCCATAAGTTATAATTTTTAAAACCTTTGAAACCAAGTAGATCTGAGCTGATTTTCATTGCTCTTGGAGATGCGTCTAAGCAGGTTATAGTTGTGCTAAACATTGTTGTAAAAGCCGCAATAGCTATTATTAAAAACACCCCATCACCAATTGATTTAGTGTAAAGATTAATTAATTGTTTAGCAAATTCTCCTCCGTTATTTGAGAAATTCTCTCCGCTTTCAAACATCACAAACGCACCCAAACTAAGAAAACTTAGTCCTAAAATAATTGTAGTTAAATATCCAATATTGAAATCAAAGATTGCGTTTTTAGAGCTAAATTTTTTTTCTTTTTTTCTTTTTTCTAAAGTCCATATGGATTGCCATATTGAAACGTCTAAAGGTGCTGGCATCCAACCCATAAACGCAGCTAAAAATGCTATCCCAATTTCGGTTGTCGGGAAGACTTGCTTTATTTCAAATGAATTTGTTGATCCAAAACCTGCAAACAATACTGCAAAAATTGTACTGATTGTTAGTAGTATAATAACAAATTTCATCAGATTATCTAAAAATTTGTAACGTCCAATTATTAAAATAAATAAACATAAAACAGTAATAATTACTGCCCATGTTGTTATGTTAGACGAAATTCCAAACAGTTCAATTGCCAGCCCAGCTGTTACAATTGTTACAGCAGTCTGGATAGTAAACATAGTAATGATGGATAATATGAAATAAATTACTAATACACTTGTATTCATTTTTTTATATCCATGAAGAAGAGTTTCACCAGTTGCCATGGCATATTTTGGTCCAAATAAAAAAAATGGATATTTAATAATATTTGAAAGAATCAGAACCCATAATAGGCTAAAACCAAAATCTGCTCCAGCACGTGTAGATTGTACTAGATGAGATACGCCTATTGCTGCTCCAGCAAAAAGTAATCCGGGACCAAGTTTTTTTAATACATTAATCATTTTCTGTAATTAATTGAAATAGAATTTTTTTAGCTCTTAAAACTTTTACTTTTATGTTGTTAATAGGCTGATTTAGTTTGATAGAAATTTCTTTATAACTAAGTTCATTAAAGCACTTTAATTCGATTACTTCTTTATAATGAGGTTTTAATTTATTTATTTTGGATTTTAATGATTTTAGTTTTTGTTCATTTATTAAATTATCCTCTGGACTTGGTGAACTTTCTTTAATTTGAATATTTTCATTTAGCTGATTTAAATCAAACTTGTTTTTGTTTTTTCTTAACTGGTCAATATGAAGATTTTTAGAAATGGTTATAAGCCAGGTTTTGAAAACGTATTTGTTATTATAAGTATTTATCTTTTCAAAAGCTTTAGCGAAGCTCTTTATAGTTATATCCTCAGCATCTATTTCATTGTTAGTTCTTTTAAGTTGAAATTTGTAAACATCATCCCAATAAAAATTAAGCAAAAAACTAAAAGCATTTTGATTATTTTCTTTTGCTAAATTAATTTGATTTAGGACTGTAGATTTTTCAGACAAAAGATTATTTTATTTCAGGATTTTTACAGTCTGTTTCGGTAGGAAGCTTTCCACAAATTCCGCAAGGTTCACTGTCTTTATTTAAGAATGGACTTGCACTAGCACATGTTCCAGCAAATTTCCCATCTTTTTTTAAAATAATTTTTATTGCAATTCCTGCAAATGCCAATCCAACTAATAAAAACGTTATAAAAAATAATTCAATCATTATTCAAATATATTAACTTCTTCCTCAAGCAAGATATTAAATTTTTTTAAAACACTTTTTTTAATCTTTTGTGAAAAGTCATAGATTTCCTTTCCAGTTGCACCACCATTATTTACAATAACAAGAGCATGTTTTTTATGTGTTCCAGTTTTTCCTTCATTTTTTCCTTTAAAACCACATTCTTCAATTAACCATGCTGCTGGTATTTTAACTTCATTTTCTGAGATTTTATAATTAGGAACACCACTGAAATATTTATTTAAATTTTTAAATTTTGAGTTTGAAATTATCGGATTTTTGAAAAAACTCCCACAATTTCCAATTTTTTTTGGGTCAGGAAGTTTATTAGTTCTAATCTTAATAACTAGTTTTGAAATATCCTGAATAGTTGGATTTAAATTTCCTTTGATTTTAAGTAAATCCTTTAACGGTTTATATTCAGAATTTATAACATGGTTTATTTTTGAAAGCTTAAAAGTAACCCTAGAAATTATATATTTATTTTTGAGTTTTTCTTTAAATATTGAACTTCGATAAGTGAAATTGCATTGCTCTTTGTTAAATGTTTTTAGAATTTTATTATCAATAGAAATAGCTCTGCAACTTTGAAAAACATCTTTTAGTTCAACACCATATGCTCCAATATTTTGAATTGGTGCACTTCCCACATTTCCAGGAATTAAACTTAAATTTTCGATACCTCCATAGTTTTTAACTAAAGTCCATTTTACAAAATCATTCCAATTTTCACCTGCTCCAACAGAAATATATACCGTATTTTCATTTTCTTCAATGATTTCTATTCCTTTAATTTCAATTTTTAAAATTGGTTTATTAATGTTGTTTTTGAATAATATATTTGATCCTCCACCAAGTATTAAAGGAACATTTTTATTTTCTGATAAGAAATTTAAAATTTCATCCTCGTTTTCTGCTTTATTAAAATTATTAGCTAATACTTCTACTCCAAAAGTGTTGTATTCTTTTAGTGAAGAGATTTGAGTTTTCAATTTTACTATATTAATTGATAGTTATTACTTTATTTGACTTCGGAGTTTTGATCTTCCTCACCTTCTTCAGGTTCTGGTAAAACTTCACCTTTTATTCGAAGTATTACATTTGCTGTTTTGGCGTTAGATCGTACTGTAATAGCTTTTTGAAAAATTCCAGTTCTTTTTGTATCGTAACTAACTTCAATTTCTCCAGATTCTCCGGGTAAAACAGGTTTTTCTGGTTTTTTGGGAATAGTACATCCACAGGATGAAAAAATTCTCGTAAATATAAGTGGGCTACTGCCAGTGTTTTTAAATTTAAATATTCTGTTTCCGTCTTCTCCGTTTTCAATTATACCATAATCAATTAGTGTTTCAGTAAATTTTATTTCAGCTAAATTTTCTTGACTAAAAAGATTTGTTACAAAAAATAACAAACCAGTAAATAATATTATTTTCTTCATATTAATTAAAATTAAAAATTCTTTTTTTAAATATATTACAAAAATACAACTTACCTTTTAAAATACTTTTTAGTTAACTACTTTTGTTTTCAAATTATGAACGATATATATGGATATTTCTAAAAATTTTGATTCAAAAACTTTAGAATCTAAATGGTATGCATTTTGGATGGAAAACAATTATTTCAGTTCCGTTCCAAATAATAAAACCCCATATACTATCGTAATTCCTCCTCCGAATGTCACTGGTATATTACATATGGGTCATATGTTAAATAATACAATTCAAGATATTTTAATTAGAAAAGCTAGATTACAAGGATTTAATTCATGCTGGATTCCTGGTACTGATCATGCTTCAATTGCTACAGAGGCTAAGGTTGTAAATAAACTTAAATCACAAGGAATTAATAAATCTGATTTGTCTAGAAATGAATTTTTGGAACATGCCTGGAACTGGACTGATGAACACGGTGGCTTGATTTTAGAACAGTTAAAAATATTAGGGTGTTCCTGCGATTGGGATAGAACTAAATTTACTTTAGACGATGATATGTCTGAGTCTGTTATTAAAGTTTTTGTTGATTTATACAATAAAGATTTAATATACAAAGGTTATAGAATGGTTAATTGGGATCCTGAAGCCATGACAACTCTTTCAAATGAGGAAGTTATTCACGAGGAGGTTAACAGTAAATTATTTTATATAAACTATAAAATAGTAGGTTCTGAAGATTCAATAAGTGTAGCTACGACTAGACCAGAAACCATTTTTGGCGATACTGCTATTGCTATCAATCCTAGTGATGAGAGATACGCTCATTTGAAAGGTAAAAAAGTCATAATTCCTATAGTTAATAAAGAAATTCCTATCATTTTTGATAATTATGTTGAAATGGATTTTGGAACAGGATGTTTAAAAGTTACACCAGCTCACAGTGAAAACGATAAAATTATTGGTGATAAGCATAAATTAGAGGTTATAGATGTGTTTAATGATGATGCGACACTAAATAATTATGGATTACATTACAATGGGTTAGACAGATTTGTAGTAAGATCCAAAATTTCTAAAGAATTGGATCAAATAGGTGCTTTAATCAAAACAAAAAACCACCTTAATAAAGTTGGTAAATCTGAGAGAACAAAATGTATTATAGAACCAAAATTATCTGAACAGTGGTTCTTGAAAATGGAAAAAATTTCAAAACCAGCACTTAAAGCAGTAATGGAAGACGAAGTAAAACTTTTTCCTAAAAAATTCAAAAACACTTACAAAAACTGGATGGAAAATGTTAGAGATTGGAATATATCTAGACAGCTGTGGTGGGGACATCAAATTCCGGTTTACTACTATGGGGATAACAAATCAGATTTTGTAGTTGCTGAAACTAAAGCCCAAGCTTTAACAGAAGCAATCATAAAAACTAAAAACTCTAATCTTAATTTAGATGATTTAGTTCAAGAAGAAGATGTTCTTGACACATGGTTTTCCTCATGGATTTGGCCAATTTCTGTTTTGGACGGAATTAGAAATCCCGAAAATCCTGATTTCAAATATTATTATCCCACTAATGATTTAGTTACTGGTCCAGATATTTTATTTTTTTGGGTGGCTCGTATGATTGTTTCTGGCTTGGAATTTAAAGATACAAAACCTTTTAGTTCTGTTTATTTTACTGGTTTAGTAAGAGATAAACAAGGGCGAAAAATGTCTAAGCAGTTAGGGAATTCCCCTGACGCTGTAAAGTTAATAAAAGATTTTGGTGCCGATAGTGTAAGAGTCGGGTTATTACTAAGTGCTCCTGCTGGAAATGACTTATTATTTGACGAATCGTTATGCCAACAAGGAAAGAATTTTTCTAATAAAGTATGGAATTCTTTTAGGTTACTAAGCTCTTGGACTGTTTCAGATAAAATTAACCAGAGTGAACATTCCAAAGCAGGTGTTGAATGGTTTGAAGAAAAATTTAACTTAAAATTAATTGAAATAGAAGATCATTTTGACAAGTATAGAATTTCTGATGCGTTAATGACAATTTATAAATTAGTTTGGGATGATTTATGTTCATGGTATTTGGAAATAGTTAAACCAGGTTTTGAAAAACCAATAGATAGAACCACATATGCTCAAACAATTATTTTTTTTAAAAAATGTTTGACTATTATGCACCCGTTTATGCCTTTTATATCAGAAGAAATTTGGTCCAAAATAAAATCTGATTTAGAATCACCTTTAATAATTTCTGATTGGCCAAAATCTAAAAAAGTTAACAAGTCCATAATTAATGAATTTGAAAGTTTAACTGAACTAATTAGTAGTATTAGAAAATATAGAAAAGAAAAAAGTGTTTCTTTCAAAGAAAATTTAATTTTATTTTCCAAAGTCTCTTTAAACAAAAAAGCAAATGCTATCTTATTAAAGTTAGCAAATACTGAAATAACAAATGATTTTTCTGAAATGCATGAAAACTCAAGTTCTTTTATCGTAGGAAGTAATGAATTTCATTTTAATAATAAAACAGATTTAATAGAGGATTTTTCAAAGATTCAACAAGATTTAGATTATAACTTAGGTTTTTTAAAGTCAATTAAAGCTAAACTTAGTAATAAAAGGTTTGTTGATAATGCTCCAAAAAATGTAATAAACAACGAATTAAAGAAAGAAAAAGATACGCTTAGTAAAATTGAGATTTTAAAAAATAAATTAAATAAATAAATTACCTTTCTGCAATATTATCTTCCCCTCCTTTAACAATTTGATTTAAATCAACCCTTATTTTGGAATCTAGTGGAAGAAATAGATCAACTCTTGATCCAAATTTAATAAAGCCTGCATCATTACCTTGCACTACATCATCACCCACTTTCGCGTAGTTAACTATTCTTCTTGCTAGAGCACCAGCTATTTGTCGATATAGAACCTCTCCAAAATTAATATTATCGATCACTACTGTTGTTCGCTCGTTTTTTTCAGATGACTTTGGATGCCAAGCTACTAAATATTTTCCAGGATGATATTTGCTAAACTTTATAGTTCCGCTTGTGGCATATCTTGTTACATGAACATTTATTGGAGACATAAATATAGATATCTGTATTCTTTCGTCTTTAAAATATTCTTTTTCATATACCTTTTCAATTGCTACAACTTTTCCATCTACTGGTGATATAATTAATCCATCATTAGGGATGGTATTTCTTTTAGGGTTTCTAAAAAATTGAAGTATTAGTACCAGTGTAATGATTGTTACAATTCCAATTGATTTTATCACAAATTCATTGTCAATATAATTTGTTGATAATATATTTATTAAAGCAATGATAATAAATGAAACGGTAATGATTGTGTATCCTTCTTTATGAAACATTTTTAAATATAATTAATGATAAATAAATAAATGGTGAAGCAAATATAATACTATCCATTCTATCGTAAAGTCCTCCATGACCTGGCAACCATTTTCCGCTATCTTTTACCCCAGCTTCTCTTTTAAATTGTGATTGTACAAGATCTCCAAGTGTTCCAAGACAACTGGTCAATATGCCTAAAGTTATCCATTCCGATAGACTAAGATCGAGATTTAAATATTTGAAAAATATTAATGAAAGTATAATGGAGAATATTAATCCGCCCAAAAATCCCTCAACACTTTTTTTTGGTGAAACTGTTTTGAAAAGAGGCCTTTTTCCAAAAGTCACTCCAAAGACATACGCCGCAGAATCTGAAACCCAAATCAATGCTAAAAAACTAAATACTAAATATGGATTATAAAAATCTCCAATATTTGGGATAGAACAAAAGAGTACTAGAGATCCAACAAGGTAAACGTGACCGATAAATCTATTTTTTAAAATCGAAAATGAAAAAAATTTATTTTTTAAAAGTGAAAACCCTAAAATAATATTAGTGAAAACAATTACAACTAAAAATATCATTTCAAATATTTGATTTTTTGATAGGATAAACAATGAAATATACAATGGAAACGTCATGTATAATATGAAATTTGATTTTCCTGAATCTCTAGATAAAAACTTGTGATTATATTTTGAAATTAATTTAATAAACTCGAAAACTAGAATTAAACTACAAATAAATCCAACTAGATAAAACATGTATTCATTATAAAATAACGGTAGCAATATAACAATCGCATAAGCAGTGGCTGTAATCGATCTAGTATAAAATTCTTTCATTATTATAAGTCTTCTAAAAGAAGCAAATACAAGTTTTTAGCTGAGCTTCCATATGTAAGAAAATTAGTATCATCTTTTTCTTCACTGTTGAAGTTTTTGATAGTGGTTATATTGGTTGGCAGGTTTTTTGGATATTTACTTTTAATACCATTTAAACCTAAGCTTAACGTTTCTGTAAATTGACTAATTTTTGCAAACACAATAAAATTTTTGGGTAGATCATTAACTTTATGAGACTTGATTTGTTCGGCACAAATTAATAAGCTACCATCAATTGCAACTAAAAATTCACAAGTAGTTAAAAAAAACTTTGAATTTAAATTAGTCTTTGATATTATTAGTTCAGATTTATTTGAAAATAAATTTTGAAGAGAATCATCATAACATAAAATCTCTACATCTTTCCAATTATTTTCTTCTAATATTTTATTAAAAAAAACATCACATTCAGTCTTATTTTCACAGTAAAGAAACTTACCTCCGTTTTTGGTAAAATTATATGTAAAACGTTCTTCAATTGGATCTTGTTTTTCAGGCATATATTTGCCATTATCAGACTCTGTAGAAATAGATTCGGAGGATTTATTAAAAAAGGATTTGATGAATTTTTTCAAAAAGTTTTTTTAAACAGTCATAAAGATAAAAAAACTTGTTGTTACAATGCTAAATGTTAATAATTATAGATAATTATTTTTTTGGTAAATTTTTTAAATTAAAAGGTCTTTCACCATAAATTCTAACTAAGTCTTCTTTGAAAATGACTTCTTTATCGAGCAAAAAATCTGCAAGTTCAATTAATTTTTTCTTATGTTTTTTAAGTAATTTAATTGCTCTTTGATATTGAGTTTCTATAATATTAGAAATTTCTTTATCGATAATTTGAGCTGTTACATCACTGTAAGGTTTTGTAAAACCATAGTCATTTTGACCACTTGAATCATAATATGTTAGATTTCCAATTTTATCATTTAATCCATAAACAGTAACCATAGATCTAGCTTGTTTAGTTACTTTTTCAAGATCACTTAATGCACCTGTTGAAATATTATTAAACATTACTTTCTCAGCGGCTCGACCACCAAGAGCAGCACACATTTCGTCTAAAATTTGTTCTGGTTTAACAATTTGTCTTTCTTCAGGCAAATACCAAGCGGCTCCTAAAGATTGACCTCTGGGTACAATTGTAACTTTAACAAGAGGAGCAGCATGTTCTAAAAACCAACTTACTGTAGCATGTCCTGCCTCATGAAATGCTATAGTTTTCTTTTCATTTTCTGTAATTATTTTATTCTTTTTTTCAAGTCCTCCAACAATTCTATCTACAGCATCTAGAAAATCTTGCTTATTAACTGATTTTTTAGATTTTCTAGCAGCAATTAATGCAGCTTCGTTACAAACATTTGCAATATCAGCTCCCGAAAATCCTGGTGTTTGTTTTGCTAAAAAATCAGTATCTAGTGATTTTATAGTTTTTATTGGTTTTAAGTGAACTGCAAAAATTTCTTTTCTTTCTCTAACATCTGGAAGATCAACATAGATTTGTCTGTCAAACCTTCCAGCTCTCATCAAAGCCTTATCTAAAACGTCTGCACGGTTTGTAGCTGCTATCACAATAACATTAGTATTGGTTCCAAATCCATCCATTTCCGTTAAAAGTTGATTTAATGTATTTTCTCTTTCATCATTTCCTCCGTTCATATTACTTTTTCCTCTTGCTCTTCCAATAGCATCAATTTCATCAATAAATATAATTGCGGGTGATTTTTCTTTTGCTTGCTTGAAAAGATCCCTAACCCTCGAAGCTCCAACTCCAACAAACATTTCTACGAAATCTGATCCTGAAAGTGAAAAAAATGGAACTTTAGCTTCACCAGCTACGGCTTTTGCAAGAAGAGTTTTTCCTGTTCCTGGCAGACCAACTAAAAGTGCTCCTTTTGGAATTTTTCCTCCAAGTTTAGTGTATTTTGTAGGGTTTTTTAAAAAATCAACTATTTCTTGAACTTCTTCTTTTGCACCTTCTAATCCTGCTACATCTTTAAATGTAATTTTAATATCACTTTTTTGATCAAATAATTTTGCTTTAGATTTTCCAATGCTGAAAATTTGAGATCCAGCACCTCCACCACCTCCAGACATTCTTTTCATAAAAAATATCCATAGTCCAATTAATATGAATAAAGGTAAAAATCCAATTAATACATCAAACCATTTGTTTTCGATTGTTTTAAAGTTATAACTAAACTGAATACCTTTTTGCTCAGCTTGCTCAAGTTTATTTTGAAAAAGTTCTAAATTTCCAATTTCAAAAATATAATGAGGACCATTTATGTTTTTTTGACCTAAAAAATTAACTGAATTTGCATTTTTATGATCCGGACTATTTAAAGCATCTCTTTGGAGGGTAACTTGCGCTAAATTTTTATTTACCACAGTAACTTCTTTAATTTCACCTTTGTTTAAAAATCTTTCAAAACTTGAAATATTAATATTTTTAGATGCTGTTGTAGTATTGTCTCCACCAACAAAATATGTGCTGGCAAAAAACAATATTATTAAACCATAAATCCAATATGAACTTAATTTAGGTTTTTTGTTAGGCTGTTTCGTATTCTTCATTTTAATATTTTGTTTCAACTAGGGTTGATTTTGCATCTTCCCATAATTCTTCAATGTTATAATATTCTCTAGTTTCTTTATTAAAAATGTGAATTACCACATCTACATAATCCATTAAAACCCATTTACAATTTTCAAGCCCTTCAATGTGCCAAGGCTTTTCTGATAATTCTTTGCTAACACATTTTTTTATTGAGCTTGTTATCGCATTGACTTGAGTGGAAGAGCTTCCAGTGCATATAACAAAATACTTACATGCAACATTTTCAATTGTTCTTAAGTCAAGGATATTAATTTTTTCACCTTTAACATGTTCAATTCCTTCAATTACATTTGATATTAAATTATCTGTATTCAAATTTATATTTATTAGGTGTAAATTTAGGATATTTAATTCTACTACTTTAGTTTTAATAAATATATAAATTACACTGTGAATATAATCAAACTTAGTGCCATTGACTCTACAAATGAATATTTAAAAATAAATTTTTTAGATACAATCAAAAATGATATTCAAATTGCATACACATTTAATCAAACTAAAGGTAAAGGTCAAAGGGGGAATTCATGGATTAGTGAGCCAGATAAGAATTTAGCTTTTTCTGTTTTATTTGTACCAAATAATTTAAAAATACAAAATCAATTTTTTATAAATATTATTTTTTCATTATTCATTTTTAATACTTTAAAATCATTAAAAATTCCTGACATAAAAATTAAGTGGCCTAACGACATTATGTCAGGGAATAAAAAGATATGTGGAATTCTAAATGAACTAAAAGTAAAAGGAAATAAAATAGAAAAAATAATAATTGGATTTGGATTAAATATTAATCAGGAAAATTTTGAAAATTTACCTAATGCAAGCTCACTAAAAATATTAAATGGAACAAATTATGATTTAAATCATTTGACGATGCTTTTTATTCAAAATTTAAAAAAATATAATTACTTAGATTTTTTAATTAATCCAGAATCGAAAAACGATATTGACAACTTCTTTTCTTTGTACAATAAAAACCTTTATGGACTTAATAAATCCTTTAAGTTTAAAGATTCAAAAAATAATTGTTTTTTTGGAAAAATTTATAATGTTGATAAAGAAGGTTTACTAAAGATTAAAAAAAACGATGATAGTTTCGAATACTTTAATTTTCATGAAATTAAAATGATATATTAAAATATGGAATCATTTGTTGAATGGGGTTATTTGGGGTTGTTTTTATCTAGTTTTTTAGGTGCTACAATTATTCCGTTAAGTTCTGAAATTGTTTTAAGCCTATTGTTAACTCAAGGTTTTGATCTTAATTTAAGTATAATAATCGCCACAATTGGAAATTGGCTTGGTGGCTTAAGCAGTTATTACTTAGGAAGTTTAGGAAAGTGGGATTTTGTAGAAAAATACTTTCGTATTAAAAAAGAAAAAATTACTCGTTTTAAAATTAAGATTGATAAGTGGGGAAGCATTTATGCATTTCTATGTTGTTTACCTTTTGTTGGTGATCCCATAGCAATTAGTTTAGGGTTTTTTAAAATAAACTTATTAAAGGTTTCTGCTTGGATGTTCATTGGAAAACTAGTAAAGTATATTCTTTGGACTGTAATTACTGTGTGGGGAATTTCAATTTTTTAACTCTTCGTACCTTCCAGGAGCCAAAATACCAGATAAAAAATCAAAAATAAATTGTGGAACAATTTTAATTAAAAACACTACTAATTTCCAAGTTTTTGTTGGCACAACAATTTTTTTTCCTTTTAACATTCCAATTACTCCTTCCTCTGCAATCCTATATGCAGATTTTTTTAAAAATTTAGGAACACTATCCATCTCATCTTGAACTCCACTTGCAGTATGAAAGTTAGTAACTGTATATCCAGGGCATAGCGCAGTGGATGTTATCCCTTTTGAGTTGTAATTTATATTCAAAGCCTCGCTGAATCGGTTCATGAAAGTTTTAAGTGGACCATACATAACTTGAATTGCTGCTGGTGGAGCAAATGCAGCAACTGATGAAACAATCATTATTTTTCCACTATTATTTTTGATCATATTTCGCACAAAAAGTTTTGTCAAAGAAATTACAGAGGTTCCTAAAACTCTTATACAATTTTCTTCGTCCTCAACTGAATTTTTTTCAAAAGCGTCTGGAAGTGCGTATCCAGCATTGTTAACTAGAATATCAACTTGATAATTTTTAGATTCACAAAAATTATAAATATTTTGTGGACCTTGTTTGTCAGCTAAATCACAAGAAAAACAGGCAGTTTCAACTCCATAATTAGAATTAATTTCTTTTGAAATTGATTTTAATTTATTTTCGGATCGAGCAGTTAAAATTATATTAAAACCTCTTTTAGCCAAAGAATAACATATTTGTAAACCAATTCCTGAACTTGCTCCAGTAACTAATGCAAATTTTTTCATTAAACTAATCTTGAAATATTATTTGATAAATCATTTATAAATGATTGTAACGGACTTTTAACCATCATTTGAATCATTGGATTTAAATCTCCGTTAAATTCTAGTTCAAAGTTACAGCTGTCATTATCTATTTTTTGAATATTTGCAGTCAATGAAAAAATAATTTTAGACTCACTAGATTTCATTACTATTTTTGACGGTGAATTTCTCTCATCAATTATTAATTTTATAGCAGGCATTCCTTTTAAAGAAAAAATTAAAGTCTCGTTGTCTATAATTTCAAATTTAGAAATGTTTTCTGGCATTATTTTTTTAAAATTTTCAATTGCAGTTAATTTTTCAAATAATTGATTGTCTGAAATATTAACGCTATTTATTGTACTATTTAATTTCATGATTTATTATTTTACTGATTCCAATTACTTGGATTTTTTTTCCATTCCTTCAGGGTTTTAAACTCATCATCATTTATGTATTTAATATCTAACGCTTGATCTAAAAGAAAATCATAAGAACTTAATGTATGAAGTTCAACATTTTTATTTTTAAAATTCTCATATGATACATTAAATCCATAAGTGAAAATACTAATCATACCTTTAACTATTAATTCTTCTTCCCTTAGGGCATCGACAGCCATTAAACTGCTGTTACCAGTGCTAATCAAATCCTCAATTACAACAACTTTTTGTGATTTTGAATATTGCCCTTCAATTTGATTTTTTCTTCCATGTTTTTTTGAATTTGGTCTTATATAAATAAATGGAAGATTCATCATGTCAGCGACTAGCATTCCAATCCCTATAGCTCCAGTGGCTACACCAGCTATAACATCAGGTTTTCCGTAAAGCTCTTCTATTTGTTTTACGATTTGTTCTTTCACGAAAATTCTTATTTGTGGGTGCGAAAGAATTATTCTGTTATCACAATATATAGGAGATTTCCATCCACTAGCCCAAGTAAATGGATTTTTTGAATTTAATTTTATTGCGTTAATTTGTAGAAGTAATTCAGCTGTTTTTTTTGCTGTATATTTATTTAAAACCATAAAACAAATGTATAAAGTTTTTGTTAATGAAAATGTAATATTATTAACTAGTGAAATTCCTTTTGGTTCTAAAATTAATTTATTTGATTTAAAAAAAATCTCTTTAAAAGAGATTATTTCTAATGTAAAAAAACACAAAAAAATTTTTTTATTTCATAAAAATTCTGAAAAATTAATTTCAAGTTTTAAAAAAAAAATTAAGGTAATTTCTGCTGGTGGTGGAATAGTTAAAAATAGTTTTGATGAAACTCTTTTTATTTACCGACGAAATAAATGGGATTTACCCAAAGGTAAAAAGGATAAGGGTGAAACCATTGATTTAACAGCCTTAAGAGAAGTAAAAGAAGAAACTGGCATTGGTAATTTAAAAATTATTGATTTTAGAATGAAAACATATCATATTTTCAAAAAAAACAATGAATATTGTTTGAAAGAAACAACTTGGTATAATATGATATCTGATTTTGACGGAAAATTTATTCCTGAAATTAAAGAAGATATAACTAAGGTTGTATGGAAAAACGAAAGTAAAATACAAAAGATTAAAAATACTTTTCCAAATATAAAGTTGCTATTAAATATTTAGTCAATTTTAACTGATTTCGGCACCAAGAGTTTATAATCTCCATTATTTACAATCAATTCTCTTACGATACCACTGCTTATAAATGATGTTTTAGCAGATGTCAATAAAAAAATCGTTTCAATTTTAGATAATTTTCTATTAGTCCTAGCTATTGCCTTTTCAAATTCAAAATCACCATTATTTCTTATTCCTCTAACTATAAAGTTTGCGCCAGTTTTTTTACAAAAATCTATTGTTAAACCTTCGTAACTTTCAACTTTAATTTTAGATTCATTTTTAAAACACTCTTTGATAAATGAAACTCTTTGTTTTTCAGAAAACATTGTTTTTTTATTGATATTTTTTCCAACACCAACAATAATTTCATCAAAAAGTAATAAACTTCTATTTAAAATATCTAAATGACCTAAAGTGAAGGGGTCAAATGATCCTGGAAATACAGCTTTTTTCATAATAAGTAAATATATAAATTTAAATAGTTGCTTGATTTATAATTTCATCACATAATTGAGTAATAGAAATTCCACTTGTTTGTGCTTGTTTAGGAAATATACTTTCGTTTGTCATTCCTGGAATTGAATTTATTTCTAAAAAATATGCAATATCATTAATAATAATAAACTCACTTCTAGTGAATCCTTTCATACCAAGTTTTTTATAAATTTTAATGGAAAGATTTGTAACTATTTGTTTTTGTTTTTCTGAAATATTTGCTGGTGTTATTTCTTTTGAATTACCATTATATTTAGCATCATAGTCAAAAAAATCATTTTCTGTAATAATTTCAGTAATTCCAAAAACCTTAACTTTATTTTGATAGTTCATAACACCAACTGAAACTTCAATACCATCAAGAAAAGATTCAATTAAAACTTCATCATCATAATCTAAAGCTTTGTTAATAGATTTTTTTAATTCATTTTCTTCATAAACTTTAAATACTCCAAAACTACTACCAGACCTGTTGGCTTTTACAAAACAAGGTAAACCAACTTTTTGAATAATACTCTCAATTTTAAAATTTTCATTTTTATTTATATGAAAGGAATTTGCAGTTGGTATGTTGTACTTTTCAAGAACAGATAAACAGTCTCTTTTGTTAAAAGTTAATGCAGATGTATAAGGATCACATCCGGTATAGGGAATATTTTTAAGCTCAAAATAGGATTGAATCAATCCGTTTTCACCTGGAGACCCATGAATAATTATAAATGCTATTTCTAATTTAATTTTGGTATTATTTGAAATTATTGAAAAATCTTCAAGATTTACATTAGACTTTTCATTTTTATCATTCAAATAAATCCAATTTTCTTTTTTAACTATGATTTTATAGGGTTGGTATTTTAATCTATTAATATTTTCATATATAACTTCACCACTTTTCAATGATATTTCTTTTTCTGATGAAAAACCGCCCATTAAAACAGCTACATTTTTTTTCATATTAGCTAAAATATCATTTATTTTTTTTCAAATCGTATTAGTAAGCTTATTTTATATATTTGTCTCTTATATCGTATATGAATTTTATTAAATATATATTTTCTAAATATTTTTTCAAACAGTTGTTTAAGGCTATTGTTTTAACTCTTTTTTCTGTTTTAATTCTCTATTTTTATTTAAATATTACAACAAATCACAATAAATATATTAATGTTCCCGAACTACAAGGAGTTGATTTTAATAGGGCTATTGATGTTTTAGAAGAAAATGATCTTTCATACATAGTTTTAGATTCAGCTTTATATAATCCAGAATATCCAAAATTCTCTGTTTTAGAACAATTACCAAAATCAAATTCTCAAGTCAAGAAAAGCAGAAAGATTTACCTTACTTTAAATCCAAGCAATTACGGAAAAGTCTCAGTTCCTAATATTATACAAATTACTCAAAGAAGTGCTAATTCTTCTCTTTTAGCTTCAGGATTAGAAATTGGAGATATTACTTATGAAAATAATATTGGAAAAGATATGGTTTTAGAAATTTTGTTCAATGGTAATAAATTAAAAGTTGGAGATATGGTTCCTAAGAAATCAAAAATTGATTTAATTCTAGGAAATGGAATAATTGAAGAAAAATAGACATGGAGGTAAGTGATAATATAGAGAGTGAGTTATTTGAACATTTTCAATTTAAAGCAGATAAAGGACAAGAACCATTACGGGTTGATAAGTATTTAATGAATAGAATTGAAAATTCCTCAAGGAACAAAATTCAGATTGCTGCAAAAAACGGATCCATATTTATTAATGAGCAAATTGTAAAATCAAATCACAAAGTAAAACCTGGAGATTTAGTCAAGGTAATGTTTACCCATCCACCTTATGAAAACCTTTTAGTTGGCGAAAAAATGTCACTTGAAATTATTCATGAGGACAAAAATCTTTTAGTTGTTAATAAACCGGCTGGCCTTGTAGTTCACCCTGGGCACGGAAATTACAGTGGAACACTACTCAACGGATTGATCCACCACTTTAACAATCTACCTCAAAATAAGGATGGTAGACCGGGTCTTGTACATAGAATTGATAAAGATACTAGTGGACTTTTAGTAGTAGCTAAAGATGAAAAATCTATGACTAATTTAGCTAAGCAGTTTTTTTTAAAAACCTCCAAAAGAAAATATCACGCACTTGTTTGGGGAATCTTAAAAGATGAAAAAGGAACAATTAATGAGAGATTAGCTAGAGATCCTAAGAATCGTTTAATAATGAGTGTTCCTGAAGATAATGAAAACGGTAAAAGTGCAATTACTCATTATAAAGTCATTGAAAGATTTAATTATGTCACTCTAATTGAGTGTCAATTAGAAACTGGAAGAACTCATCAGATAAGAGCCCACATGAAACATATTGGTCATCCGATTTTTAATGATGGTCGATATGGTGGTGATAAAATACTAAAGGGTACTATTTTTAATAAATACAAACAGTTTGTTTTAAATAGTTTTAAATTAATTCCAAGACAAGCTCTACATGCTAAGTCTTTGGGGTTTGTTCATCCAGTTTCTAAAAAAGAATTAAATTTTGAATGTAATCTTCCTGATGATTTTGAACAGTGTTTAGAAAAATGGAGGAATTATTCCAGTTTGTAATAAATTTTATTAATTTACATTTAAGTTTTTTATTTATGAAAATTATTATTTCACCTGCAAAGTCACTAAATTTTGATAAAAGTTTACCGACATTAGATTTTTCATTTCCAGAATTTTTGAATGAATCAAAATCGATAAATGATGTTTTAAAAACAAAAAACCCAAAACATTTGAAAGATTTAATGAAAATTTCAGATAAAATAGCTGAATTAAATTGGAATCGAAATTTAAATTTTGAAACCCCATTTAATTCCAATAATGCTAGACCTGCATTGTTTACTTTTGATGGAGATGTTTACTCTGGAATCGATTCATTTACTTTAAGTGAAACTAAAATCAAAAAAGCTCAAGCTTCATTAAGAATATTATCTGGATTATACGGTTTACTTAAGCCTTTAGACTTAATGCAAGCTTACAGATTAGAAATGGGAACAAAACTAGTTGTAGGTAGCTCTAAAAATCTTTACGAATTTTGGAATAATAAAATTACTAATAGTTTAAATAGCGAATTGGATATAAATGAACTGTTTATAAATTTAGCTAGTAATGAATATTCAGCTGTTATTAATAAAGATTTGTTGAAAGTGGGTATGATTTCCCCAGTTTTTAAAGATTTTAAAAACGGAAAATTTAAAATAATTTCATTTTATGCAAAAAAAGCTAGAGGAATGATGACAAGATTTCTTTTAGATAATGATATTGAATCAGCTGATGATTTAAAGCAATTTGATTATGGCGGTTATTCATTCAGTTCTGAGCAAAGCGAAATTTCTAAAGAATTAGTGTTTACTAGATGATTTTCCTCTAACTGAATTTATAAATTCAGCAATATTCTCCTTATTGTTATTATTTAAAAACTTTATAAATGCTGATCCTATTATAGCACCTCCACTATTTCTTGTAGCGTCAAGAAAAGTTTTATTATTGCTAATTCCAAACCCAATTAATAATTTGGATTTTAAACCCATAGAATTAATTCTTTTAAAATAATTTTTTTGATTTTCGTTGAAAGAATTTACTGCTCCGGTAATACTAAAACTACTAACCATATATATGAACCCTTTTGAAACCCTATCAATAAAACGTATTCTTTCATTACTCGTTTGAGGAGTTATTAAAAACATATTTAATAAATCGTATTTATCAAATACGGATTTATATTCTTTTTCGTATACCTCTACAGGTAAATCAGGTATTATTAATCCATCAATTCCAACAGATTTACAATTTTTACAAAAATCTTCTACTCCAAATTGTAATATCGGATTGAAATAACCCATTATTATTAGAGGAACATTTGTCTTTTTTCTAATACCTTTTAACTGTTCAAAAAGTTTAATTGAATTCATTCCATTATTTAATGCTGTTGTAGAACTTTCTTGAATAGTTGGACCGTCGGCTAATGGATCACTAAAAGGAAGACCAATTTCAATCATGTCAACATCACACTTGCTTAGTTCAGTAATTATTTCTTCTGTATCATTGATGTTGGGGTATCCTGCAGTAAAATATATTGATAAAATATCTTTTTTTTCTTCTAAAACTTTATTTATTCTGTTCATTATTATAATTTGAAATAATCAATATAAGTATCTAAATCTTTATCTCCTCTTCCAGAGCAATTAAAAACTAAAATATCATTTTTTTTAAATTCTTTTTTGTCTAAAACAGCAAATGCATGTGATGTTTCTATTGCAGGAATAATTCCTTCAAGTCTAGATAAGTTTAGCCCCCAGTCCATAGCTTCAGCATCATCAATTGAGTAAAATTCACCTCTTTTAGATTTATATAAATTTGCATGCATTGGACCAATTCCCGGGTAATCTAAACCAGCAGAAATAGAGTAAGGTTCTGTAATTTGTCCATCCTTAGATTGCATGAGTAATGTTTTTGATCCGTGTATTATTCCTTGTTTTCCTAATATTGAAGTTGCTGCACTTTTTCCAGATTTAATTCCTTTTCCTGCTGCCTCTATGCAAATGATTTTAACATTATTATTATCTAAATAAGGGTAAAACAGACCTGCAGCATTACTTCCTCCTCCAACACAAGCTATTACGTAGTTTGGATCTTTTGTGCCTTCCAATGTTTCTAATTGATTCATGACTTCATTACCAATTACTGATTGAAATTTAGCAACCATATCAGGATAGGGATGAGGACCAACAACTGAGCCTATTATGTAATGCGTATCAATTGGATTATTTATCCAATCCCTAATTGCTTCATTAGTTGCATCTTTCAGAGTTTTACTCCCTGAAGTTGCAGGTCTGACTTCCGCACCTAGCATTTTCATTCTAGCAACATTTGGAGCTTGTCTGCTTATATCAATTTCACCCATATAAATTATACATTCTATTCCCATTAACGCACAAACAGTAGCTGTAGCTACGCCATGTTGACCGGCACCTGTCTCTGCAATAATTCTTGTCTTGCCCAATTTTTTAGCTAATAAAATTTGACCAATTGTATTATTAATTTTATGTGCACCAGTGTGGCATAAATCTTCTCTTTTAAGATATATTTTGGTATTATATTTTTCTGAAAGTCTGCTTGCAAAATATAAAGGAGTAGGTCTACCAACATAATCTTTTAAAAGTTCATCAAACTCTTTCTTAAAACTAGTCTCTGAACATATTTTTATGTATTTTGATCTTAACTCTTCAATATTGGAATACATCATTTCTGGAATGTATGCGCCGCCAAATTCTCCGTAATATCCTTTGTTATCAACGTTATAAGTACTGTTCATTATTTAAATTTTATCAATTAATGATTTTATTTTATCTCTGTCTTTTTTTAAATTAGGAAATTCAAACTTGCTGTTTATATCTATTCCGATAATTGGATAAATTTTTCTAATTTTTTTAATCTCTTCGATATCATTCTCACTTATCCCTCCACTCAAAAAAAAGTATTTTTTTGAATTGTAATTTTTTAATATTTCCCAATTAAATTTTTTTCCACTTCCTCCGTGAAGATTAGTTTTTGTGTCAAACAAATAATAATCTGAAACATTTTCAAATTTTTTCACTTTATCAAAATTAAAAGTATCATCAATTTTAAACACCTTTATTACTTTACAAATTGATTTTATTGATAAACAATATCTGACATCTTCTTCTCCGTGAAGCTGAACATAATCAAGTTTGTATTTTTTTATATTATCAATTACTTCATTTATTTCCTGATTCACAAAAACACCAACTCTATTTATTTTATCATTTAATATTAATTTTGATTCATTAAAAAATCTTTTTGATTTCTTGTAAAAAATAAAACCCATAAAATCAGGCTTTAAGCTTTCAATTTCACTAATATTTTCTGAGAATTTCATCCCACAAACTTTTAATTTCATATTATGTTTTGAATTAGATTTAAAACTTCTTTTCCTGGGTTATTGTTTTTCATAAATAATTCTCCGATTAAAAAACCTTTAAATCCATATTTTCTAAGTTTTATTATTTCATTATAATTTGAAATTCCACTTTCTGAGATTTTTGTAAACTTTTTAGGAATCATATTAGATAATTTTATACTTGTATTAATATCAACTTCAAAAGTTTTTAAATTCCTATTATTAACTCCAATGATATCAATAGTGTTTGTTAAACATTTTTTTAATTCATTTTCATCATGTATTTCAATTAATACCTCAAGTCCAATTTCTTTTGCTAATGAGCTAAAGCTCTTTATTTGATCTTTTTCAAGACATGCTGCAATCAACAGTATAACATCTGCACCATTTGCCTTAGCTTCGATTATTTGATATTCATCAATAATAAATTCTTTTCTTAGAATAGGAATATTTGTTAATTTTCTAGCATTTCTCAAGTCATTTAAACTTCCTCCAAAATAATCTTTGTCAGTTAACACAGAAATTCCGCAAACATTCACATTATTATAACCAGTAATTATTTCATTAATTGAAATAGAATCGTTTATAATTGACTTTGAAGGGGATTTTCTTTTATGTTCAGCAATAATTCCATGTGAACTATTTTTTAATCTTTCAACTAAAGAAATTGATTTTCTTTCAAAATTTGGAAGTTTTTTTAATTCTTCAATTGAAATTGTTTTTTTGACAATTTCTAACTCATTTTTTTTGGTTTCTATTATTTTTTCTAGAATAGTCATTATTCACTTAAGTTTTTAAGTTTATTAAATGCCTCTAATGCTTTATTAGTCTTTAAAGATTCTTTAGCTTTTTCTATACCCTCACTAATTGAAGTATTTAGCGCTGTAGAAATAGCTAATCCTGCATTTGCAAAAATGACTTGGTTTTGAGATTTTGTTCCTTTATTTTGTAAAATATCCATGAATATTTTTGCAGATTCTTTAATTGTTTCTCCTCCACTGATAGATTTTGAATTTAATTTTTGTAAACTTAAATCTTGCGGAGAAAATATATTTTCTTCATTTCTAGTTATTATTTTAACGTTTCCTGTTAGCGATATTTCATCATAACCATCTAAGGAATGAATTATCGCATAGTTTTTATTTGTTTTTTGAAATAAATAGGAATAAAGCCTTGCAAGCTCTAAATTAAATACACCTACTATTTGATTTTTCGGAAAAGAAGGATTTACTAAAGGTCCTAAAATATTAAAAAAAGTTTTTAATCCTAGCTCTTTTCTTATTGGAGCAACGTTTTTCATAGCAGGGTGAAAAAGAGGTGCATGTAAAATACATATTCCACTTTTCTCAATTGATTTTTTTAGAAAATCTTTATTATTTGAAAACTTGATGCCTAAGAATTCCAATACATTACTTGATCCACAAGATGATGAAACCCCATAATTACCATGCTTTGAAACATTTACTTTAGCTCCAGCAGTTACAAATGCTGATAATGTAGAAATATTAAATGTGTCTTTATTATCTCCCCCTGTTCCACATAAATCAATTGCATTGTATTCTGACAAATCAATCTTAACACATAACTCTAATAATGCTTCTTTAAAACCTTGCAGTTCTTCCAAAGTAATATTTCTCATCATAAAAATTGTCAAAAATGAACTAATGTGACTATTATTATATTTCCCTTTTGAAATATTTAATAACACTTCTTTGGCTTCATCTTTAGATAAAGTATTATGTGAGCTAAGCTTGTTAATTATATCTTTCATCAATTATTTTTTAACCAATTATTTAGAAGTTCTTTTCCTTCTTCAGTTAGAATTGATTCTGGATGAAATTGAACTCCCCTTATATTATAGTTTTTATGTTTTAAAGCCATTATTTGTTTATTTTCATCATAGGCTAAAATCTCAAGACAATCTGGAATAGGTTCTTCTACAACCCAGGAATGGTATCTTCCAACATTAAGTGGATTTGATAGTTTATTGAAAATATAATCTTTATTTATAATATTTATTTTACTAGCTACACCGTGAAAGACTTCGTCAAGGTTTTTAAGTTTAGCACCATAAACTTCAGCTATTGCTTGATGACCTAAACAAACTCCAAGAATTTTTTTAGATTCTCCAAAATGAGATATGATATTTTTCAATTCTCCAGCCTCATCTGGAATACCTGGACCCGGTGATAGAACTATGTAATCATATTTTTCAATTTCTTTCAACGTTACTTCGTCATTTCTTTTAACAGTAACTTGACAATCTAGTTCTTCAAAATAATGAACCAAATTGTATGTGAAAGAATCATAATTATCTATAACTATTAATTTCATATTTAGATTTTTTCAGCTAGTTCTAAAGCTTTATTTAATGCCCCTAGTTTATTATTTATTTCTTGTAATTCACTTTCTGGATTTGATTTTGAAACTATCCCTGCTCCAGCTTGAAAAATAAGTTCATGATTTTTACTTAAAAATGATCTTATAATTATTGCATGGTTAAAATTACCTTCAAAATCCATAAATCCAAGTGCTCCTCCGTAAAATGATCTATTACAATTTTCATAATCAGAAATCAGCTGCATAGCTCTATGTTTTGGAGCCCCTGATAATGTCCCTGCCGGAAAGGTGTCAGCTGCAATTTGAAGAGTGGGGGAATTGTTTTTTTTGGTAGCAGTTACCTTTGAAACTAAATGAATGACATGAGAATAAAATTGTATTTCTCTGTCTTTTTCAACAATTACGTTATTTCCATTTCTACTTAAATCATTTCTAGCTAAATCTACAAGCATCATGTGTTCGCTATTTTCTTTTTTGTCAATAGCTAATTTTTTAGCTTCAATAGAATCTTTTTTGTCATTTCCTGTTCTTATGAAAGTTCCGGCTATTGGATGAATTTCTGCTTTATTATTTTCTACAACAAGTTGAGCTTCTGGTGAACTTCCAAATATTTTATAGCTACCATAATCAAAATAAAAGAGATAAGGAGAAGGGTTTACTGATCGTAATGCTCTGTACAAATTAAACTCATCACCTTCAAATTTTTGTTTAAATCTTCTTGACAAAACTATTTGAAATACATCTCCACGTTCACAATGTTTTATTCCTTTTTTAACTAAATCTACATATTCATTATCTTTCAAGTTTGATGTTATTTTTCCAGATTTAGAAAAAGGAAATTTTGAAAATTTATTGGATTTTATATATTCTTCAATTTCATTTAAATTATTTTTTTCATCATAACTATGGTGAAGTAAAACAGCTTCATTATTGAAAACGTTAATTATAATAATGTTAGAATAAAATGCGTAAAAAATATCGGGAATTTCTATATCATTTTTTTTAGATTTTAGTGAAATTTTTTCAAAATGTTTTACTGCGTCATAGTTCATATATCCAATCACACCGCTTTCGAAAAATTTTGAATCTGACTTTGAGGTTTCAAATTTTTTACAAAACAAGTTGAGCTCTGAAACAACATTAACTTTTTTATTTATTTCTTTTATTTGACTTTTTTTATCTGGAAATGTTTGATTTATTTTATCTGCCTTTACTTTAAATGTTGATATTGGGTTAAAACATACATATGCATAACTGTTGTCATTAGCTCCATAATCACTACTTTCTAAAAGTATTGAATCAGAAAACTTGTCCCTGATTTTTTGGTATATACTAACAGGTGTCATTGTATCAGCTAGTATTTTTTTTCTGTAAGTTTTTATTTTATACACTGTATATGTTTTTTTAATTAAAAAAGGCTTGTCGATAAACAAGCCTTTTTATATTTGAACAAACTAAAAGATTATCTCGACTTAATTGAAATTAAGTAAGCGCCACCAATTAGTTTGTGATAATTTTTTAAACATTAATCAAATATATAAACGAAAATTATACATAACAAAAAATATTTAATAATTTTATTTTTAAATAATTAAAAAAATGGACTTAGATCAAATAAAATGGGCAAGTGATGCATTTGTTACTAGTAATACTATTCTTGATGTTAGGACTCCTCAGGAATATTCTGAAGGTTATATTTCTAATGCAGTTAATTTGAACATATATGATGCAAACGCATTTATGTCTAAAGTTCAATCATTCAACAAAGAAAATAACTATTACATATATTGTAAATCTGGTGGAAGAAGTTCCCAGGCCTGTCAAATAATGAGTCAGCTAGGCTTTAATAATGTTTTTAATCTTGTAGGGGGAATTACAAATTGGAAAGGTGAAATTGTAAAATGATGTTACGTTTAAGATATTTTTTTGAGAGATATGGTTATTCTGTTTGCTCTAGACTAGCCGATTGGTTGGGTATGAAGAAAAAAAATGTCAGAATATTTTTTATTTACAGTAGCTTTTTTTCTTTAGGATTTGGCTTTTTCTTTTATCTAATTTTAGCTTTTTGGTTAAGAATTAAAGATTTAATTTCATCGAAAAGATCCTCAGTTTTTGATTTATAAAAAAAAGATTTGAATATTTACTTTTTATTCGCATCTTGTTGACTCAAGTATTAAATTACCATCACAAAATGAAAAAAATATTCTTAAGTCTTATTTTAGTATTATCATCAACCCTATCTTTTTCCCAAGAAAAAGGATTGGATCAACAAATAGATGAAGCCTTTGCACCAATTTCTGATTTCTTTAGCAATGTTGTGTTTTTTCAAGTTGGAGGATATCCTTTTGTCATTCTTTTGCTAGTTGGAAGTGCAATGTTTTTTACGGTTTATTTTGGATTTCCAAACATTAAATATTTTTCTACCGCAATTAACGTTGTTAGAGGAAAATATGATGACCATGATAAAGATGAGTCCTCAAGCGATGGAGAAGTTTCTCATTTTCAAGCTTTAGCTACTGCAGTTTCTGGTACTGTTGGTAATGGTAATATTGCTGGAGTTGCATTAGCAATTGCGTTAGGAGGTCCAGGGGCCACTTTTTGGATGATTATATGTGGATTGCTGGGCATGTCTACTAAATTTGTTGAATGTACTTTAGGAGTTCAATATAGAGACGTTGGAGAAGATGGGACCGTTTATGGAGGTCCAATGTATTATTTGACCAAAGGACTTAAAGAAAAAGGTTTTGAAAACTTAGGTAAAATTGCAGCCGTTATTTTTGCGATATGCTGTATTGGAGGTTCTTTTGGAGGAGGGAATGCTGCTCAGTCTAACCAGGCAACAATTGTTGTTAAACAGTTACTTGGCTTTGAAAGTACTAGTGCTGGAGCTGTCATTGGGTTGATTTTAGCAATTGTAGTCGGAGTGATTATAATAGGTGGTATTAAAAGAATTGCTTCAGTTACTGAAAGAGTGGTGCCTTTTATGGCGCTTCTTTATTTATTCGCGTGTTTGTATATTATATTATCAAATTTCACTTTTGTTGATGATGCAATAACTTTAATTATTACAGAGGCTTTTAATCCTACTGCAATGGGAGTAGGTGGAGTTATCGGAGTTCTTATGGTTGGTTTTAAAAGAGCTGCTTTTTCAAATGAAGCTGGGGCTGGCTCTGCTTCAATTGCTCATTCGGCTGTTAAAACAAAACATTCAGCAAGTGAAGGTTTGGTTGCACTTTTAGAGCCTTTTATTGACACAGTTGTTATTTGTACAATGACTGCTTTAGTTATAATAATATTCAATTTTGGTGGTTACTTTGAATATGGTGGAGATGGTTTAGGAACTGTTTTAATTGATGGTGTTCCATTTGAAGGAGCAGGAATTACATCACAAGCCTTTGCTGAATACATTCCGTTTTCTGATGTGTTTTTAACAATTGCAGTTGTATTATTTGCTGTTTCAACAATGATTTCATGGTCATATTATGGATTACAATCTTGGAAATTCTTATTTGGAAGAGGTAAAGCAGCTGATTTAACTTATAAATTACTTTTTTGTTTATTTATAGTTATTGGTGCAGCGGCAAGTATGAATTCAATATGGGCGTTTTCAGATGCAATGATTTTTGCTATGGTATTTCCAAATATGATAGGATTATACTTTTTATTCCCTGTTGTTAAAGAACAACTTAATAAGTATTTAAAAGTAATTAAATCTTAATTTTTTATTTAATTTTGGCACTAATATTGTTTTAATATTATTGAACACAAATAAATAACTAATCCATGGATTTTGATTTAGGGCCCAACAATACTTTAGTTGCAGAATCTGCTAGATCTTTTGCTGATAAGTTTATCAAACCTCACATTATGGACTGGGATGAATCTCAACACTTCCCAAAAGATTTATTAAAAAAAGCTGGTGAGTTTGGCTTTATGGGTGTATTAGTTCCAGAATCTTTGGGAGGCTCAGGTTTAGGTTATCACGAATATGTTTCTATTATTGAAGAAATTTCAAAAGTAGACCCATCAATTGGACTCTCCGTTGCCGCTCACAATTCATTGTGTACAAATCATATTCTTCTATTTGGAAATGATGATCAAAAAAACAAATGGATTCCAAAATTAGCTTCAGGTCAGCATTTAGGTGCTTGGGGTTTAACTGAAAATAATTCAGGTTCTGACGCTAGTGGTATGTCTTCTACTGCAGTTAAGAACGGAGACGGTTGGGTTTTAAATGGAACAAAAAACTTTATAACTCATGGGATTTCTGGAGATATTGCCGTAGCTGTTTTTAGAACTGGTGAAAAAGGTCAAAAAAGAAATGCTACTGCATTTGTAATTGAAAGAGGAACAAAAGGGTTTAAGGCGGGAAAGAAGGAAAATAAATTAGGTATGAGAGCTTCTGAAACTGCAGAAATGATATTTGATAATTGCATAGTTTCAGATAAAAATAGACTGGGAGAAGTTGGTGAGGGATTTATTCAATCAATGAAAATATTAGATGGTGGACGAATATCAATTGCAGCACTATCTTTGGGTATCTCAAAAGGAGCATTTAATGCTTCATTGAAATATTCAAAGGAGCGTGTCCAGTTCGGTAAACCGATAAGTTCTTTTCAGGGAATTTCATTTAAGCTAGCCGAAATGGCAACAGAAATTGAAGCATCAGAATTATTAATTAGAAAAGCCTCTCAGGAAAAAAACATGAACAGACCCATGACAAAACTTAGCGCTATGTGTAAAATGTATGCTTCCGAAGTCTGTGTTAAGATATCAAATGAGGCAGTACAAATCCATGGTGGATATGGATTTATTAAAGATTTTCCTGTAGAAAAATTTCTAAGAGATTCAAAGTTGTGTACTATTGGAGAAGGAACTACAGAAATACAAAAATTAGTTATCTCTAGAAATATTTTAAAATAATTTCCCAGTAAATAAAAAATGTTTTTATATTTGCTGCCTATTAAAAAGATATATGTTAATTATTCCAGTTAAAGAAGGTGAAAATATCGACAGAGCTTTAAAGAGATTTAAACGTAAATTCGATAGAACAGGAGCTATGAAAAGTTTAAGATCTAGACAAGCTTTTATAAAGCCTTCAGTAAGAAATAGAGACAAGATCAAAAAAGCTTCATACGTTCAAGGCTTAAGAGATCTTGAAAATATTTAATCTTTCCAGCTTTTTTGCTTTAATTGCCTAACTTTACGATAAGTAGGTTAGATGTATTTATCAAATTTTTTTGATTACTTATCTAAAGAGAAAAACTTCTCTAATAATACTGTTGTAGCTTACAGAAATGATCTTGAAACATTTAAATTGTTCTGTTTAGATCATTATGAAATAAGTAATATAGCGGTAGTAACTTACCCTATTATTAGGGATTGGATTATCAATCTTTCCGAAAAAAACCTTTCTCCATTAACTATTAATAGAAAAATATCATCGTTAAGTAAATACTATGATTTTTTGTTAAAAATTCAAGTAAATAAAGTTTCTCCACTTAAAAATCATAAAAGATTAAAAGTTCAAAAAAAATTAATAATTCCATTCTCTGAGGACGAAGTTTTTAAAATTATTGATGTTTTTAGTAAAGACTTTGAAGGCAAAAGAAATTTATTAATTGTAGACACTCTTTACTCAACTGGAATTAGAAGAGATGAACTAATAAATATTAAACTAAACGATATTTTTTTAAGTGAGAATTTAATTAAAGTGTTGGGTAAAAGAAATAAAGAAAGGTTAGTTCCAGTGCTAGCTAGTTTGAATAAAAGAATAAAAGATTATTTAGATTTTAGAAATGAAATTCATTCAAATAGTTCAAGTCTCTTTATAACAAAAAAAGGAAAATCGATTGGTCCTTCTTTAGTTTATAGAGTTGTGAAAAAATATTTTTCAAAAGTTTCTACAAAAGTAAAAACTAGTCCACATGTTTTGAGACATTCCTTTGCAACTCATATGTTAAATAATGGTGCAGATATAAATAGTATTAAAGAAATGATGGGGCATTCAAGTCTTGCTTCCACTCAAATTTATACTAAAATTAAGCTTCCAAAAATTATAAATGACTATAAGAAAAATCATCCTAGAGAAAGAAAAAAGTAGTCTGTTTATTTTTTTTTTAAAATTCAGTATTTTTCTTTTGATTCAAAAAAAATAAATCAATACATTTGCCATCCATTAATTTGGAAAAGCCGATGTAGCTCAGCTGGCTAGAGCAGCTGATTTGTAATCAGCAGGTCGTGGGTTCGAGTCCCTCCATCGGCTCTTAGTTCTTTAAAATAATGGGGAGATACTCAAGCGGCCAACGAGGGCAGACTGTAAATCTGCTGTTTTTAACTTCGCAGGTTCGAATCCTGCTCTCCCCACTAAGTATTTAAGCGAGAGTAGCTCAGTTGGTAGAGCGTCAGCCTTCCAAGCTGAATGTCGCCGGTTCGAACCCGGTCTCTCGCTCAAATTTTTTCTGCCGGTGTAGCTCAGGGGTAGAGCGTTTCCTTGGTAAGGAAGAGGTCACGAGTTCAAATCTCGTCATTGGCTCTTCTAAAATTCACGATCATAAAATTTTTAAAAAAACTGCTTTTATAAGCAGTTTTGAACTATGTGTTTTTATTTATCATATATTTATAAAAATATTAATTAATCCATCAAAATTTATTATGAATTTATTTTTTAAACATACATTACTAGCACTTATATTTATTACATTATCTCAATTTAGTTCAGCTCAGCTAAAAAAAACAGCATCGGTAGAAGGCATTACGGAATATGTATTAGATAATGGTATGAAAGTACTTTTGTTTCCTGATAATTCCTCACAGACTATTACTGTAAATGTTACTTATTTGGTTGGCTCTCGCCATGAGGGTTATGGTGAAAAAGGTATGGCCCACTTACTGGAACATCTTGTTTTTAAAGGAACGCCATCACATAAAGATATTCCTAATGAACTGACAGAACGTGGAGCACGTGCTAACGGAACTACTTGGTACGATCGTACTAATTATTACGAAACATTTAATGCAACTGATGATAATTTGGAATGGGCATTAGATTTGGAATCTGATAGAATGTTGAATTCCTATATAGCAAAGGAAGATCTTGAGTCAGAGTTCAGCGTGGTTCGTAACGAGTTTGAAAGCGGAGAAAATTCACCTTCCAGAACACTTTCTCAAAAAGTAATTCGTACAGCTTATATGTGGCATAATTATGGAAATTCAACCATTGGCAATCGTTCCGATATTGAGCGTGTACCGATTGCAAACCTGAAAGCATTTTATAAGAAATATTACCGACCAGATAATGCTGTATTGATGATTACAGGAAAGATTGATGACGAACGTACTTTGGAATTAGTTGAGAAATATTTTGGCCCTTTGAAGAATCCACCTTTTAAGCTCACTGAAGTACCAACTGTAGAGCCAGCTCAAGATGGTGAAAAGCGTGTTGAATTAAATAGAGTAGGTGACTTGCAATTATTGATGGCATTATATCATTCTCCAGCAGGATCAGATGCAGATTATTCAGCTTTAACGTTGGCTCAAAACGTTTTAAACGATGCGCCGTCTGGAAGACTTTATAAAGCTTTGGTAGAAACACAAATGGCTTCTAGTGTATATGCATCGAATCCTTTTACTAAAGAACCAGGATATATTAACTTTAACGTTAGTGTCCCATCTGAAAAATCACTTCCTGACGCAGAAAAAACCTTATTAAGTGTGTTGGATGATTTAAAAGACAACCCAATTACTACAGACGAATTGAAGCGTGCTCGTGCAAATATCATGAAGCAACTAGATCAGCTTAGTCGAAACTCTGGATACATGGGAACTTATATGAGTGAATTCATTGGTGCAGGAGATTGGCGCTTGGCATTCATTCACAGAGATCGTATTGAAAATACGACCTTGGAGCAAGTCAATGCGGCAGTTCAGAAATATTTTATTCCAACTAATCGTACCATCGGTAACTTTATTCCAACTGCCAAGCCCGAACGTGTTGAGATTTTACACACAGAAGGTTTGGCTGAAATGGTAGCAAGCTACAAAGGTAAAGTGGCTATGGATGTCGGTGAAGATTTTGACGTTAACTATGACAATATTCAAAACCGATTAGACAGCGGAGTTTTGCCAAAATCTGGTATTGAATTTGGATTTATAAATAAAGCTAATCGTGGCGAAACAGTAAACTTATCATTTGCTATGAGAACGGGAACTGTTGATGACTATATGAACAAAGGAATGACAGCAGGATTTGTGGCAAACTTGCTTAACAAAGGAACACAATCACGATCACGTCAAGATATTGAAGATGAGTTGAGTGCTATTAGTTCGTCTGTTGGTTTCAGTGGAAGTAATGGAAGGGTTTATGCTAATATTTCATCAACTAAAGAACACTTATCTGCTGCTCTTGAAATTATGACAGACATGCTTAAAAATCCAAAATTCGAAATTAGTGAACTGGACAAAATTAAAACTCAACGTTTGGCCGGCTTGGAAAGCAGTGCTTCAGACCCTCAATTTGTAGCGGTTCAACGTATGCGTGAAATTAATCAGTTTTACTCCAAAGGTCACCCTAATTACAGTCCTAATATTGAGGAACAAATTGTAATGATTAATGAGGTGAGTATTGAGAGTATTCAATCTTTTTATGAAGAGTATTATGGTGTTGCGAATAAAGCTTCTTTAGTAGCTATTGGAAGTATGGATGTCGATATGGTTAAAACTTATTTTGAGGATAATTTTTCTGATTTTAAATCTGACAAACCATTTTCAGTAATTGAAAATCCATTTAAACAAAATATTGCTGCTAACGAAAATATTATTACACCCGATAAGAAAAATGCCTTTACTGTAGGTATGTTATCTGCTAAAACAACAGAAACTGATGAGGATAACGCTGCACTTCAAGTTGCTGGAATTATTTTTGGAGGTGGATTTTTGAATTCTAGAGTTGCTACACGTTTAAGACAACAAGATGGTGTGAGTTATGGTGCTGGTGCTCAGGTGAGTATTGACAGTGATCCTGATGATAAAAATTCGGCTTTGATCATCTATGCTATTTATGCGCCTATGAATGCTGAGAAGGTTCAAATTGGTTTTAAAGAAGAGTTAGAACGTTTTATTAAAGATGGTATCACTCAAGAAGAATTGGATAGTGCAGTCAACGGCTGGGTTCAAGGACAATCAGTTTCCAGAGCAAAAGATAATGAGTTGTCATCATTAATAAACAATAATCTTTATTTTGATAGAGATATGACTTTTTATGCTGCGCTTGAATCTCAGGTTAGTGCGTTAACAGTTGAAAAAGTGAATACTGTTATTAAGAAGTATTTTAAATCACTTGATAATTGGACAGTGGTAAATGGAGGTGATTTTAAATAGTATAATATATTAATTTAAAATTATTTTTATAATGATCAATTGGCATAAAAAGCAAGTAGAAAGAACTTTAAAAAGCTGGGAATTTTCCAATTACCAGGCTTATTGGATTTCTTTTATTAAAGGGTTAGTAATCGGAGGATTAATTGTGTATTTTTTTATTTAGAATAAAAACCTCTTATTTCAATTATTAATTATACATTCGCAACGTTGATTTCCCAATCAACATGTATTAAAAGTTCAAGAGTTTTATGGTCATTATTCTTGAGCTTTTTCTATTTTCTATAATTGTTTCTTTTTTTATTTCGATTTGACCTTCCTTTATTTCTGTTAAAGTTATTTCTGTTTTTTTGTTTAGTAGGCTCTGGAACTGCATTTGGGTCAGGTTCAAATCCTTGTTTGATTTTTGAAGGAATTCTCAAATTGACCAGTTTTTCAATATCTTTTAGATATTGTTTTTCGTCAACACAAACAAGTGAAATAGCTTCACCTTTTGCTCCAGCTCTACCAGTTCTTCCAATTCTATGCACATAATCCTCGGGAATATTGGGAAGTTCATAATTTATTACATGTGGCAACAATGGAATATCTAATCCTCTTGCCGCAATATCTGTTGCAACTAGTATTTCTACAGTACCATCCTTAAAGCCAGCCAATGCCCTTGTTCTTGCTCCTTGGCTTTTGTTTCCGTGAATTGCAGCAGCAGATATGTCTGCTTTAATCATTTTTTTACAAAGATTATTTGCGCCGTGTTTTGTTCTTGTAAAAACTAAAACTTGTTTCCAATTCCCCTCTTTTATTAGCTGAATTATAAGACTGGATTTTTTACTCTTATCTACTTTATATACATATTGAATAATAGCTTCAACCGTTGTATTTTGAGGAGAAGTTTCTACCATTACGGGATTATTTAAAATTCCCTTTGCTAATCTTTTAATTTCTTTAGAAAAGGTTGCAGAAAAAAGCAGGTTTTGTCTTTTGCTTGGTAATAAGTTCATTATTTTATTAATGTCTCTTTGAAAACCCATGTCCAACATTCTGTCAGCTTCGTCTAAAACTAATATTTCTATATTTCGTAAGGATAATAATCGCTGATTTTCGAGATCCAATAAACGGCCAGGTGTTGCGATTAAAATATCAATACCGTTTCTTATTTTAGAAACTTGTGGTTTTTGATTAACTCCTCCAAAAATCACAGTAGATCTTAATTGCAGATAATTACTGTATTCTACAACATTATCATAAATTTGAGCTGCAAGTTCTCTGGTAGGAGTTAGTATTAATGCTCGAATTTTTCTATGATTCGAGTTTGATTGCTTTGAAAGAATCTGTAATAATGGTAGTGTGAAACCAGCTGTTTTTCCCGTTCCTGTTTGCGCTGATGCTAAAACATCTTTTCTTTTGAGAATTAGTGGAATTGCTTTTTCTTGAATTGGTGATGGGTCAGTGTATCCTTTATCGTTGACTGCTTTTAAAAGTGAAGGCATTAAGCCAAGGTCGTTAAATTTCATAGGCATAAAAGCAGAAATATCTACTTTGAATTTTATTTTTGTACTTTATTCATCATTTAAGATCTTAAAAAACATATTTCTGCAAACATAAAGTTTTCTGGTATAAAATTTGTTAAATTAACCTTGAATTAAAATTATTAAATTTACAAGATGAAAAAATGCATTTCAATTTTATGTTTATCATTATTAATCTCCTGCCAATACGAAGATTATGACGACAGTAAGGTAGTTGATTCTCCATTAGCAACTTGCATTGATGGTTATGCCAAAATCCCTGGAACTGACTATGAATATTCTTGTCTTAATTATGATTTAATGGGCCACATAACTCTCGAAGAAATGGATGCAAATGCTGGTAATGATTGCTGGGGTTGGACAGATTCTACAACTGGAAGAGAATATGCAATTATGGGTATAAATAATGGTACCGCTTTTATTGATATTACTGATTCTACATCTCCTATTTATCTTGGTAAACTTCCAACTTCTACGGTTGATAGTTCATGGAGAGATATGAAAGTTTACAATGATCATGTCTATATTGTTAGTGAAGCCCAAGACCATGGTTTACAGGTTTTTAACTTATCAAAGTTGAAAGGAGTCGAATCAAAGCAAGTTTTTTCGGCTGATTATATTGATAATTCATTTGGAAATGCACATAATATTGCAATTAACGAAGAAAGCGGATATGCTTATATTGCTGGTGCAGGAAATAAAGGTATTTATGCTTTTAATTTATCAAATCCATTAGCTCCAAAATTAGAACTTGAAGCGCCCGAATTTGGCTATAGTCATGATGCACAAATCGTAATATACAAGGGTCCAGATACAGATCATGTTGGTAAAGAAATTTATTTTGGAAGCAATGAAAATAGAGTGGATATTATTGATGTTACAAATAAACTAGAGCCAAAGCTTATTAGTACTTTTTTATATGATCATCAGTATACTCATCAGTCATGGCTTACAGACGATCATAAGTATGCCTTACTTGGAGATGAATTAGATGAACTTGATTCAAATTATGAATTAAAAGCTGATGCCAAAACAAGAACAGTAATAATAGATTTAAGTGATTTAGATAATCCAGTTTTGCATCATAATTATGAAGCAGAAACTAAAGCTATTGATCACAACGGATATGTCAAAGGAACTGAATTTTTTCTAGCTAGCTACACCGCTGGTTTAAGAGTTTTGGATATTTTAAATATTGATCAAAAAAGTATTTCTGAATTAGGGTTTTTTAATACGTTTCATGATCATAGTGATCATGATCATGGATTACCAAAATTAAATACGATAAAAAATCAAGATCCAGGTGGTGACCATAGTGGAAAAAAAGGTAATAGTGAAGCTTTTAATGGTGCATGGAGTGTTTATCCTTATTTCAAAAGTGGAAACATAATTATTAGCGATATTAATTCAGGATTATTTGTTGTAAAAAAACAGAACTAGCTTGTTTTTTTTACATTTTAAACTTTTGCGGTTAGATTTTCTAATTTCTTTACGAAAAAAAAATTAAAACATTTAATATTTTAAGATAAAATTTATATATTTGCACGCATTTTAAAAGTAATAAAACATTATATCATATGGCTAAGGAAACATTTGATCGTTCGAAACCCCATTTAAATATAGGGACAATTGGACACGTAGATCACGGAAAAACTACCCTAACTGCTGCTATTACAAAAGTATTAGCTGATGCAGGATTATCTGAAGTAAGAAGCTTTGACCAAATTGACAACGCTCCTGAAGAAAAAGAAAGAGGGATAACAATTAACACTTCTCACGTTGAGTACCAAACAGCAAATCGTCATTACGCGCACGTTGACTGTCCTGGTCACGCGGATTATGTGAAAAACATGGTAACAGGTGCCGCTCAAATGGATGGTGCAATTCTTGTAGTTGCAGCTTCTGACGGACCAATGCCTCAAACTAGAGAACATATACTTTTAGGAAGACAAGTTGGTATTCCTAGAATTGTTGTTTTCTTAAACAAAGCAGACCAAGTTGATGATGAAGAACTATTAGAACTTGTTGAAATGGAAGTTAGAGATTTATTAAACTTCTATGAATACGATGGTGACAATGGACCAGTAATTTTAGGATCTGCACTTGGAGCTTTAAATGGAGAACAGAAATGGGTTGATACTGTTATGACTTTAATGGAATCTGTTGATAGTTGGATTGAACTTCCTACTAGAGAGGTTGATAAAGATTTTTTAATGCCTGTTGAAGATGTATTTTCTATTACAGGTAGAGGTACTGTTGCAACTGGAAGAATTGAAACTGGTGTAGCTAATACAGGTGATGCGGTTGATATCATTGGTATGGGTGCTGAAAAATTATCTTCTACTGTTACTGGTGTTGAAATGTTTAGAAAAATTTTAGACAGAGGAGAAGCTGGTGATAACGTTGGTATCCTATTAAGAGGTGTTGAAAAAACTGATATCTCAAGAGGAATGGTAATATGTAAGCCAGGTTCAGTAAAACCACATGACAAATTTGAAGCTGAAGTATATATATTAAAGAAAGAAGAGGGTGGAAGACACACTCCATTTCATAATAACTATAGACCACAATTTTATGTAAGAACAACTGACGTAACTGGAAATATTGTTCTTCCTAAAGGAGTAGAAATGGTAATGCCTGGAGATAACTTAACAATCACTGTTGAGCTTATTTCTCCTATCGCGTGTAGCGTTGGATTAAGATTCGCTATTAGAGAAGGTGGTAGAACTGTAGGTGCTGGTCAGGTTACTAAAATTTTATAATATAATATTAATTAATCCGTAAAAGGTATCTACTTAAAGTGGATGCCTTTTGTGGCTATAAATCTTTGGTGTTTAATTACATCATAAACGGAGAGACGGGTTTAGCTCAGTTGGTAGAGCACTGGTCTCCAAAACCAGGTGTCGGGAGTTCGAGCCTCTCAACCCGTGCAAATTAAGAGTTATGAATATAGTTTCATATATAAAGGAGTCTTTTTCAGAGTTAAAGGAACATGTTTCATGGACTGCTCTTCCCGAACTATCTAATCTTACTGTTGTAGTGCTTTTATTTTCAATAATATTTGCTGCATTGATTTGGGTTGCTGATAGTATTTTATCACAAATTATTAAATTTTATTTTGATTTTATAAATTAAATTATGTCTGAAGAAATTGTAGATTTAAAAAAGTGGTATGTTGTTAGAGCTGTTAGTGGTCAAGAAAATAAAATTCGTGATTACATGGAATCTGAAATAAACCGTTTAGGATTTAAGGATTTTGTTGAGGATATATTGGTGCCAACTCAAAAAGTTGTTCAAATTAGAAAAGGAAAAAAAATTAATAAAGAAAAAGTTTATTTCCCTGGATACATAATGATTAAAGCTAATTTAACTGGTGAAATTCCTCATATTATCAAGGCACTTCCTAACGTAATAGGTTTTTTAGGTGAAACCAAAGGTGGTGATCCAATTCCATTAAGAACTGCTGAAGTAAATAGAATGTTAGGAAAGGTTGATGAATTGTCAACTGAAAGTGAAAGTATATCGATTCCATTTGAAATCGGTGAAAATATTAAAGTAATTGATGGACCTTTTAATGGTTTTAATGGAGCTATTGAAAAAGTAAATCAAGAAAAAAGAAAGTTAGAAGTAATGGTGAAAATATTCGGAAGAAAAACTCCACTTGAACTTTCATACATGCAAGTAGAGAAAATATAAATGTTACATATAAATCATTTCTTAGATAGCTTCCAATTGTTTAAGAGATAATAAATATTAATAATGGCTAAAGAAATACACAAAGTACTAAAATTACAAATTAGAGGAGGTGCTGCAAATCCATCACCACCCGTTGGCCCTGCATTAGGGGCAGCTGGTGTTAATATTATGGAATTTTGTAAGCAATTTAACTCAAGAACTCAAGACAAACCTGGTAAAATATTGCCCGTGGCAATTACAGTTTTTATGGATAAGTCTTTTGAATTTGTTGTTAAAACTCCACCAGCAGCCGTTCAGCTTTTGGAAGCAGCTAAAATTAAAAAGGGATCTGGAGAACCAAATCGTAGTAAAGTTGCTACGGTATCTTGGGATCAAGTTAAAGCTATTTCAGAAGATAAAATGGTTGACTTAAATGCTTTTACTGTTGAATCTGCTATGAAAATGGTAGCTGGTACTGCCAGATCAATGGGTATTAAAGTCAAAGGTCAAGCTCCTTTTTAATTTTTAATAAAATAAGATTATGACAAAAATTACAAAAAAACGTAAAGACGCTCTATCTAAATATGATAATTCAAAAACATATTCTTTGGAAGAAGCTTCTTCTGTTATAAAAGAAATTTCCAATGTTAACTTTGATTCTTCAATCGATTTGGCAGTAAGGTTAGGAGTTGATCCTAGAAAAGCTGATCAAAACGTTCGAGGAATTGTTACTCTTCCTAATGGTACGGGAAAAGATGTAAAGGTTTTGGCTTTAGTAACACCTGATAAAGAGAAAGAAGCTACAGAAGCTGGTGCTGATTTTGTTGGTCTAGACGAGTATCTTCAAAAAATTAAAGATGGGTGGACAAATGTAGATGTAATAATTACTATGCCTAGTGTTATGGGTAAATTAGGTCCTTTAGGTAGAATACTAGGTCCTAGAGGTTTAATGCCAAATCCAAAAACAGGGACCGTAACAATGGATATTGCCAAAGCAGTTAACGATGTAAAATCTGGTAAAATTGATTTTAAGGTTGATAAAACTGGTATTATTCATGCTTCAATTGGTAAAACTTCTTTTGATGCTGACAAAATTTATGGAAACTCTCTTGAATTAATGCAAAATATAATTAAGCTCAAGCCGAGTTCTTCTAAAGGAACTTATGTTAAAAGTATTTCTATGTCTAGTACTATGAGTCCAGGGATTAATATTGATACTAATATTTAGTAAAATAAAATAAAATGACAAGAGAAGAAAAATCTAATGTGATAAAAAACCTGACTGCTGAATTAGCAGAAAATACTAATGTTTACATGACAGATATTTCCGGTCTAAATGCCAATGAAACAAGCAATTTAAGAAGAGCATGTTTTAAAGCAGGTATAAAACTTTCAGTTGTTAAAAATACTTTGTTGTCAAAAGCAATGGAATCCTCTGAAAGAGACTTTGGAAATCTAAATGAAGTGTTAGTTGGTAATACAGCTTTAATGTATTCAGAAGTTGGGAATACACCTGCTAAATTGATAAAACAATTTAGAAAAAAATCTGACAAACCAGTACTTAAAGGAGCTTCAATTGAGGACTCTGTCTATTTTGGTGATGATCAGGTTGAGTTTTTAGCTAATATTAAATCCAAAGAGGAATTAATTGGAGAAGTAATTACCATATTACAATCACCAGCTAAAAATGTTATATCCGCTTTACAATCAAGTGGATCAATATTATCGGGAGTTTTAAAAACACTTTCAGAAAAAAACGAAAATTAATAATAACAATAATAAATATTTAAAAAATGGCAGATTTAAAAGATTTTGCAGAACAATTAGTTAACCTAACAGTAAAAGAAGTTAATGAGTTAGCTGACATCCTAAAAGAAGAATACGGAATTGAACCAGCAGCAGCAGCAGTAGCTGTAGCAGGTCCAGCAGCAGGCGGAGACGCTGAAGCGGCTGAAGAAAAAACAGAATTTGATGTTGTTTTAAACGCAGCAGGTGGTTCTAAACTAGCTGTAGTTAAGCTAGTTAAAGAATTAACTGGTTTAGGTTTAAAAGAAGCTAAAGAATTAGTTGACAATGCTCCAAGTAATATTAAAGAAGCAGTTTCAAAAGACGAAGCTGAAGGCTTTAAGAAATCACTTGAAGAAGCTGGTGCTGAAGTTGAATTAAAATAATTAATTCAACTTTAGTTTAAGTTTTAAGCTTTGGGCTATGCCCAAAGCACTATTTTTTTATGTTCTTTAACCTAAATTGTTTTAAATGTATAGTACTATTAATAGATTAAATTTTGCATCAGCTACAGATATTCCTGACTATCCAGATTTTCTTGATATTCAGATAAAATCATTTAGCGATTTTTTTCAACTTGAGACTAAATCTGACGAAAGAACTGATGAAGGTTTATTTAATACCTTCATGGAAAATTTTCCAATTTCAGATTCTCGAAATCAATTCGTTTTAGAGTTTTTAGATTATTTTGTAGATCCCCCTAGATATTCAATTCAAGAGTGTATTGAGAGAGGATTAACACATTGTGTTCCCTTAAAAGCGAGGTTAAAACTTTATTGTACAGACGAAGAACATGAAGATTTTGAAACGATAGTTCAAGATGTTTATTTAGGTGTAATTCCTTACATGACTCCTAGCGGAACTTTTATTATTAATGGTGCCGAAAGGGTAGTTGTTTCACAGTTACATCGATCTCCTGGTGTCTTTTTTGGTCAGTCTTTTCATGCTAATGGTACTAAGTTATACTCTGCTAGAGTTATTCCTTTTAAAGGATCATGGATTGAATTTGCTACCGACATTAATAGTGTGATGTATGCTTATATTGATAGAAAGAAAAAGTTACCT
>Ga0209602_1000059_pt1 | contig 93165 bp, 95 predicted proteins | sample COGITO_mtgs_1205_3_FD_184810 | JGI IMG/M metagenome (GOLD analysis project Ga0209602, IMG submission 184810) | Pelagic marine microbial communities from North Sea - COGITO_mtgs_120524 (SPAdes) (version 2) | ecosystem: Environmental > Aquatic > Marine > Epipelagic ...
CTGCTTTGCATATCTATGATGCTATATTCAGACAAGATAAAATTGACCATATTCTAGTAAGACATGAACAAGGGGCAACTCATGCCGCAGATGGTTATGCTAGAGCTACTGGAAGGCCAGGTGTTGTATTAGTTACCTCAGGACCTGGAGCAACCAATGCAATAACAGGCATTGCAACAGCATTTATGGACTCAATACCAATGGTTGTAATATCTGGGCAGGTAGCAAGTCACTTAATAGGTACAGACGCATTTCAAGAAACAGATATGATTGGAGTTTCAAGACCTATTGTAAAACATAGCTATACAGTTTTTGATGCAAAAGATATCCCTAAAATTATAAAAGAAGCTTTTCATGTTGCAACCTCAGGCAGACCTGGACCTGTTGTTATTGATGTCCCAAAAGACATGACAGCACCAGAAAACTTATTTGATTATGTCTATCCTGAAAAAGCTAATATTCGTTCCTATAATCCACCAGTAAATCCAGATCAAAATCAAATTAAAAGAGCCGTTGCTGAAATATTATCTGCAAGAAAGCCAGTCATATATGCTGGCGGAGGTGCTATTGCAAGTAATGCTGAAAGAGAACTATTTGAACTAAACGAAATACTTGATGCACCAGTTACAAATACCTTGATGGGGCTAGGAATATACCCTGCAACTAATGATCGTTTTTTAGGAATGTTAGGAATGCATGGTACTTATCAAGCGAATATGGCAATGCATAATGCTGATTTAATAATTGCAATTGGAGCAAGATTTGATGATAGGATTACCAACAATCCTTCAAAGTTTTCACCAGAAGCTAAAGTTATTCATTTAGATGTTGATCACTCATCTGTTTCTAAAATTATTGAAGCTAATATTGCAGTCTTTGGTCAAGTAAAAAATTCCTTACAGGCAATAATAGAGCTTTTAAAGCAAAATATTGATAAATATACTAAAGATGATTTAAAAGAGTGGCATTCGCAAATAGCTCAATGGAAATCTTCGCATGGGTTAAATTATGAAATGTATAAGGATGAATCTGATGCCCATCCAATCCTCCCCCAAGCAGTCGTTCAACATGTATACAATGTTACTAATGGTAATGCTTATGTGACTTCAGATGTTGGTCAGCATCAAATGTTTGCTGCTCAATATTATCATTTTGATAAACCTAGGAGATGGATTAATTCTGGAGGTCTTGGAACCATGGGTTTTGGCCTGCCAGCTGCAATGGGAGTAAAGTTTGCTTTTCCAAATGAAGAGGTCGTTTGCATAACTGGTGAAGGTAGTATTCAAATGTGTATTCAAGAGCTATCCACCTGTCTTCAATACAATTTACCAATAAAGATTATTAATATTAATAATGAAGCACTTGGAATGGTTAAGCAATGGCAGGACATGAATTATGGAGGAAGACATTCTGAAAGTACCTATCAAGATTCCTTGCCTGATTTTGTGAAGCTTGCAGAATCATATGGTCATGTTGGCATTAAAGTCGAAAAGAATTCTGATTTAAAAGAAGCGCTAGAAAAAGCTTTTTCCATGAAAGATAGATTGGTTTTTGTAGATGTGTATGTTGACCCAGCAGAACATGTATACCCAATGCTTGTAGCTAACAATAGTCTTGAAGACATGTGGTTATCAAAGGACAAGAAAACATGATAAAAAGAAAACTTATCTTAATAATGGAAAATAAACCAGGAGCCTTGGTTCGAGTGGTCGGTTTATTTCATCAAAGAGGATACAACATTGAAAGTCTTCACGTTGACCCAGTAGATGATTTTTCATCATATAAATTTATTGAAGAGAGGCTAGAAACTAAGTTTAAAGAAAACGAAATATCAAGGCTGACCATACAAACCTTAGTCTCTGATTCACTTATGAGGCAAATATTAAGGCAATTAAATAAGCTAATTGATGTCATAGCAGTTAGTAATGAAGAAACAACATACTTAAAAGGAGTTTTGTTAGATGAAAATTTATTATGAAGATGATGCAAATATAGAAATTATTCAAAATATGAATGTGGCAATTGTAGGCTATGGTTCGCAAGGACATGCACATGCAAACAACCTTCACGAGTCTGGGGTTGATGTTACTGTTGCCTTAAGAGAAGGATCTTCATCTTGGAATAAAGCAGAAGAAGCTGGCTTAAAAGTTAATACAGTTTCAAATGCTGTTAAGGATTCAGATTTAGTAATGATTCTTGCGCCTGATGAATTTCAAAAAGACATATATGAATCAGAAATCCATCCTAATTTAAAACCTAATGCAATTTTAGCTTTTGCTCATGGGTTTAATATACATTTTAAAAAAATTACGCCTTCTGGAAACAATAGTGTGATTATGATTGCACCTAAAGGACCTGGACATACTGTTAGAAGTACATATATGAATGGCGGAGGGGTTCCTTCATTAATTGCTGTCTATAAGGATGCGATTCCCAATGAGGATTATTCTGCAAGAGATGTGGCTCTATCATATGCAAAAGCTAATGGTGGAACCAGAGCTGGTGTACTTGAAACATCTTTTAAAGAAGAGACAGAAACTGACTTATTTGGTGAGCAGGCTGTTTTATGCGGCGGGATTACCGCTTTAATTAAGGCTGGTTATGAGACATTGGTAGAAGCTGGCTATAGTCCTGAAATGGCATATTTTGAATGTCTTCATGAAACTAAACTTATAACTGATTTAATTCAAGAAGGTGGTATTGCAAATATGCATTATTCGATTTCTAATACTGCAGAATATGGAGATTATCTAAGTGGCCCAAAAATAATCAACGATAAAACCAAAGAAGCAATGAAAGAAATATTAGAGAATATTCAATCAGGAAATTTTGCAAATGAGTTTCTAGATGACTGCAGACAAAGCAATGATGGGTCAGGTGGACCCTTTATGAAAAGCAACAGAGACGCAACAAAATCTCACCCAATTGAAAAGGTTGGAAACGAGCTTAGATCAAAGATGAAATTCTTAAATTCACAGAAATTAGTTGATAAAGAAATTAATTAAAAATTAAGTCAAAAAAGGCTATCTTCTTTCTAAGATCTTAGTTAGAATACGCGTCCGTCCTCGAGACGGTTGTTCTTTAAAAATATTTGGTTACTCGTGTGGGTGTTCAAAATACGAGAAAAAATAATTTAGATTTTTTATAAAAATCAACAAAACATGATAATAATTGAAGAGTTTGATCATGGCTCAGATTGAACGCTGGCGGTAGGCTTAACACATGCAAGTCGTGCGAGAAAGTATCTTCGGATATGAGTAGAGCGGCGGACGGGTGAGTAACGCGTAGGAATCTACCTAGTAGAAGGGGATAGCCCGGGGAAACCCGGATTAATACCGTATACCTCCTTCGGGAGAAAGAAGGCCTCTCTTTGAAGCTTTCGCTACTAGATGAGCCTGCGTAAGATTAGCTTGTTGGTGAGGTAAAGGCTCACCAAGGCGACGATCTTTAGCTGGTCTGAGAGGACGATCAGCCACATTGGGACTGAGACACGGCCCAGACTCCTACGGGAGGCAGCAGTGGGGAATATTGGACAATGGGCGCAAGCCTGATCCAGCCATACCGCGTGTGTGAAGAAGGCCTTCGGGTTGTAAAGCACTTTAAGCAGGGAGAAAAAGTTATAAGTTAATACCTTATAACCCTGATGTTACCTGCAGAATAAGCACCGGCTAATTCCGTGCCAGCAGCCGCGGTAATACGGAAGGTGCAAGCGTTAATCGGAATTACTGGGCGTAAAGCGCGCGTAGGTGGTTTGTTAAGTTGGATGTGAAAGCCCTGGGCTCAACCTAGGAACTGCATCCAAAACTAACTCACTAGAGTACGATAGAGGGAGGTAGAATTCATAGTGTAGCGGTGGAATGCGTAGATATTATGAAGAATACCAGTGGCGAAGGCGGCCTCCTGGATCTGTACTGACACTGAGGTGCGAAAGCGTGGGTAGCGAACAGGATTAGATACCCTGGTAGTCCACGCCGTAAACGATGACAACTAGCTGTTGGGAGACTATGTCTTTCAGTGGCGCAGCTAACGCTTTAAGTTGTCCGCCTGGGGAGTACGGCCGCAAGGCTAAAACTCAAATGAATTGACGGGGACCCGCACAAGCGGTGGAGCATGTGGTTTAATTCGATGCAACGCGAAAAACCTTACCTACTCTTGACATACTTGGAGGCTCTTGTAATGAGAGTGTGCCTTTTGGAACCAAGATACAGGTGCTGCATGGCTGTCGTCAGCTCGTGTCGTGAGATGTTCCGTTAAGTCGGATAACGAGCGCAACCCTTACCCTTATTTGCCAGCGATTCGGTCGGGAACTATAAGGGGACTGCCGGTGATAAACCGGAGGAAGGTGAGGACGACGTCAAGTCATCATGGCCCTTACGAGTAGGGCTACACACGTGCTACAATGGGAGATACAGACGGACGCTAAGCCGCGAGGTGGTGCTAATCCTAAAAAGTCTTTCGTAGTCCGGATTGGAGTCTGCAACTCGACTCCATGAAGTCGGAATCGCTAGTAATCGCGGATCAGCATGCCGCGGTGAATACGTTCTCGGGTCTTGTACACACCGCCCGTCACACCATGGAAGTGGATTGCACCAGAAGTAGATAGTCTAACCTTAGGGAGGGCGTTTACCACGGTGTGCTTCATGACTGGGGTGAAGTCGTAACAAGGTAGCCGTAGGGGAACCTGTGGCTGGATCACCTCCTTAACGATAATTTCGCGTTTTAAACGCCCACACGAGTAATCAACTATTTTTTAAAAAGAACATTTTGTTATGTAAAATCATTGGTATGTAATTTTCTAGTGTATGCATTTATGCATACATAAGATCACTGCAATTAAAAAGTAATGTGTACATTTATGTACATGTTAAAAAGTAATTAATATATTTTATTAAGTTACTCTCAAAAAGAAGATAAAACTTCAAAAAAAATAATAACCTTTTTTAAGGTTATATGATCAAGTAAAGGAAGAGCACAAGGCGGATGCCTTGGCAGCATAAGGCGATGAAGGACGTAATAACCTGCGATAAGCCTCGGGGAGCTGGTAAATAAGCTTCGATCCGAGGATTTCCGAATGGGAAAACCCAATACACATAAGTGTATTATCTTATACTGAATACATAGGTATAAGAGGCAAACCTAGGGAACTGAAACATCTAAGTACCTAGAGGAAAAGAAATCAACAGAGATTCCGGTAGTAGCGGCGAGCGAAACCGGACCAGCCCTTAAGCTTATTTTAGTCCAGCAAAATATTCTGGAAAGTTTAGCCATAGTAGGTGATAGCCCTGTATGCGAAAGACTAATTTAAGTGAAATCGAGTAGGTCGGGACACGAGAAATCTTGACTGAACATGGGGGGACCATCCTCCAAGGCTAAATACTCTATGCTGACCGATAGTGAACCAGTACCGTGAGGGAAAGGCGAAAAGAACCCCGGCGAGGGGAGTGAAATAGAACCTGAAACCTTGTGCTTACAAGCAGTCGGAGCAGACTTGTTCTGTGACGGCGTACCTTTTGTATAATGGGTCAACGACTTAATTTCAGTAGCAAGCTTAACCATTTAGGGTAGGCGTAGGGAAACCGAGTCTTAATAGGGCGCTCAGTTGCTGGAATTAGACCCGAAACCGGGTGATCTATCCATGGCCAGTGTGAAGGTCGAGTAACATCGACTGGAGGCGCGAACCCACTTATGTTGAAAAATGAGGGGATGAGCTGTGGATAGGAGTGAAAGGCTAATCAAACCCGGAGATAGCTGGTTCTCTTCGAAAACTATTTAGGTAGTGCCTCGTGTATTACTGTAGGGGGTAGAGCACTGTTTCGGCTAGGGGGTCATCCCGACTTACCAAACCGATGCAAACTCCGAATACCTACAAGTATGAGCACGGGAGACAGACTGCGGGTGCTAACGTCCGTAGTCGAGAGGGAAACAACCCAGACTGTCAGCTAAGGTCCCAAATTATGATTAAGTGGGAAACAATGTGGGAAGGCACAAACAGCTAGGAGGTTGGCTTAGAAGCAGCCATCCTTTAAAGAAAGCGTAATAGCTCACTAGTCGAGTCGGCCTGCGTGGAAGATATAACGGGGCTAAATCATAAACCGAAGCTACAGATCTTAAATTTATTTAAGATGGTAGAAGAGCGTTCTGTAAGCGGTTGAAGGTAAGCTGAGAGGCGAACTGGACGTATCAGAAGTGCGAATGTTGACATGAGTAACGATCAAAGAGGTGAAAAACCTCTTCGCCGAAAAACCAAGGGTTCCTGTCCAACGCTAATCGAGGCAGGGTGAGGCGGCCCCTAAGGCGAGGGCGAAAGCCGTAGTCGATGGGAAACAGGTTAATATTCCTGTACTTTTTATAACTGCGATGGGGTGACGGAGAAGGTTAGGCTAGCACGGCGACGGTTGTCCGTGTTCAAGGTTGTAGGCTGGTGTTCTAGGTAAATCCGGAATACTAAGGCTGAGAACTGATAACGACCACTCTACGAGTGGGAAGTAGTCGATACCATGCTTCCAGGAAAAACCTCTAAGCTTCAGGTTATAAGAAACCGTACCCTAAACCGACACAGGTGGTTAGGTCGAGTAGACCAAGGTGTTTGAGAGAACTATGGTGAAGGAACTAGGCAAAATAGCACCGTAACTTCGGGAGAAGGTGCGCCGCGGTTGGTGATGAGACTTGCTCTCTAAGCTGAACGTGGTCGAAGATACCAGGTGGCTGCGACTGTTTACTAAAAACATAGCACTCTGCAAACTCGTAAGAGGAAGTATAGGGTGTGACGCCTGCCCGGTGCCGGAAGGTTAATTGATGGGGTTAGCTTATGCGAAGCTCTTGATCGAAGCCCCGGTAAACGGCGGCCGTAACTATAACGGTCCTAAGGTAGCGAAATTCCTTGTCGGGTAAGTTCCGACCTGCACGAATGGCGTAACGATGGCCACACTGTCTCCACCATAGACTCAGTGAAATTGAAATCGCTGTTAAGATGCAGTGTACCCGCAGCTAGACGGAAAGACCCCGTGCACCTTTACTATAGGTTCACACTGGACTTTGATTTTATTTGTGTAGGATAGGTGGGAGACTTTGAAGCTGAGACGCTAGTCTTAGTGGAGTCGTCCTTGAAATACCACCCTTGTAAAATTGAAGTTCTAACCTAGGTCCATTATCTGGATCAGGGACAGTGTGTGCTGGGTAGTTTGACTGGGGCGGTCTCCTCCTAAAGAGTAACGGAGGAGTACGAAGGTATCCTTATCACGGTCGGACATCGTGAGGTAAGTATAAAGGCAAAAGGATGCTTGACTGCGAGATCGACGGATCGAGCAGGTAGGAAACTAGGTCTTAGTGATCCGGTGGTTCTGAATGGAAGGGCCATCGCTCAACGGATAAAAGGTACGCCGGGGATAACAGGCTGATACCGCCCAAGAGTTCATATCGACGGCGGTGTTTGGCACCTCGATGTCGGCTCATCACATCCTGGGGCTGGAGCAGGTCCCAAGGGTATGGCTGTTCGCCATTTAAAGTGGTACGCGAGCTGGGTTTAGAACGTCGTGAGACAGTTCGGTCCCTATCTGCTGTGGGCGTTTGGAGATTTGAGGGAAGCTGATCCTAGTACGAGAGGACCGGATTGGACGAACCTCTGGTGTTCCGGTTGTCACGCCAGTGGCATTGCCGGGTAGCTATGTTCGGAAAGGATAACCGCTGAAAGCATATAAGCGGGAAGCCTCTCCCAAGATTAAATCTCCCAGAGACTTTATGTCTCCTAAAGAGTCGTCATAGACTATGACGTTGATAGGCAAGATGTGTAAGCACTGCGAAGTGTTGAGCTAACTTGTACTAATAACTCGTGAGGCTTGATCATGTAACCTTAAGTAAGGTTTATGATTTGAGTAACATTGTAGTGAAATCAAAAAAATTAAGAAAATTCATACCAGTTTGCCTGATGACAATAGCAACTTGGCACCACCTGATCCCATCTCGAACTCAGAAGTGAAACGAGTTAACGCCAATGGTAGTGCAGGGTCTCCCTGTGTGAGAGTAGGAAATCGTCAGGCTTTTTAACTTAGAAAGGCTCTCATTCATGAGGGCCTTTTTTTTATGTCTTTTTCTGTGATAATGTTTATATGATAATTGGATTAACAGGCGGCATTGGTTCCGGAAAATCAGCAGCAGCAAATTTTTTTAAAATTATTGGAATTGATGTTATTGAAGCTGACAAAATTGCCAATAATGTTTTAGAAAAAGAGTCAGCTGGATATCTTAAATTTCTTAAGGTATTTGGTACTAGCTTTCTTGATAAAGATGGCAATGTTAACAAGGCCCTATTAAGAAAAAAAATCTTTGTTGAACCTGATCTAAAAAAATCTTTAGAACACATTATTCACCCAATAGTAAGGGATACAATCTCGAAATTAATTACTTCCTCATTGTCCCCATATCAAATAATAGAAGTCCCATTAATATTTGAGACTAGCTCTCAGAATAATTATGATCGAATACTTCTAATTGACTGTGAAGAGTCTCTTCAAATAGAAAGAGCTAGCACTAGAGATTCTGTAAATATAAAAAATATAAAAAATATTTTATTGAATCAAGCAACAAGGAGTGAGAGACTTAGTATTTCGGATGATGTAATTGAAAATAATTCAGACTTAGAGCACCTAAAAAATGAAGTTAACAATTTACATAAATTTTACCTAAACCTTCTCTAGGAATTAATATGAATAAATGCCCCCGATGTGAAAAAGTTACAAATATGACTAAAGATAATGAGTATAGGCCTTTTTGCTCTGAAGTATGTAAGCTGATTGATTTTGGTAGTTGGGCAAATGAAGAAAATATAATCTCAAGACCCGTAAACTCAGAAGATTTTTATGAAGATTAGTTTGTAAATTTAAATAATTTTCCACTCACTTTTTTCAATTAAAGCTTGAGCTTTTTTATATTTCATCTCTTTTGTTTCTTTACCATTTGTGATTTTTACTAATTCATTCCTTCCAATTTTTGGCTCGTCTCTTTTTATTGCCGAAGCAGTGTTTGAGGCTCCACGTCTATTGTTATCTTCAAAATTCTGAGAAATTTCTTGCTTATTTAAACTAATATCAGGGTCATTTGTTGTATTTTTTCTTTCAGCTCTTTTCAAATCTTCCTCTGAAGAGATTTTTAAAGAAAATAATACTTTTATTGTTTCAAAATCTATTTCATCGAGCATACTTTCAAACATATTATATGCTTCTTTTTTAAATTCATTTTTTGGATTTTTTTGAGCATACGCCCTTAGGCCTACACTTCCTCTCAGGTGATCTATTTCCGCTAAGTGTTCTTTCCAGTGCACATCAAGAACCTGTAGCATGATTTGTCTTTCTAGATCTTTAAGATTATTGCCAAGCAGCTCATACTTATTTTTGTAATGGTTTTTAGCGAAGTTTATTATATCTTCTGCTATAGAAGAGGGTAGTAATTTTTTATTCTCTGTCGCTTTAATATGTATCCCTGTTTCTAAGTCAAATGTATCTTTAAGATAGAGATCCAATTCTTCTAACTTCCACTGAGATTCAATTGATTCTAGCGGGACATATCGATATGCTATTGACCTAAACTGCTCTTCAATAAGAATTTGAATAGTTTCATTTATTGATTCTTCTTCAAGGAGCTGGTCTCTTAATGAGTAAGTGGCCTTTCTTTGTTCATTTGAAACATCATCATATTCTAGTAAGTTTTTTCGAGCATCAAAGTTTCTAGCTTCAATTCTTGTCTGTGAATTTTCAATACTTCTTGATAGCATGCCATGCTCTATTGGCTCATCTCCCATACCTAACTTTTCAAACAAATTCTTTCTTGAATCTGTTATGAATAACCTTAATAGGTCATCATTCATAGATAGAAAAAACCTTGAGTACCCTGGATCACCCTGTCTTCCAGATCTTCCCCTAAGCTGATTATCTATTCTTCTAGATTCATGCCTTTCAGTTCCAAGAATGTGCAGACCTCCAGCATCTAAAACAGTTTTATTGTTTTTTTCCCATCCAACAAGATCTTGATCGTCTTTTTTACCACCCAAGACTATATCAGTTCCCCTTCCAGCCATATTGGTTGCAATCGTTACAACACCAGGCCGTCCAGCATTGGCTATTATTTCAGCTTCTTTTTCGTGATGTTTTGCATTTAAGACTTGATGAGGAATTTTTGCTTTTGTTAAATAATCAGAAACTTCCTCAGATGATTCTACGGATGCAGTTCCAACCAATACAGGGGCATCCTTCTCTCTGATCTCAATAATTTCTTTTACAAGAGCCTTAAATTTAGCATTTCTATTTTGAAACACTAGATCATTCATATCATTCCTAGCCATTGGAACATTTGTAGGAATTATCACAACATTGAGATTGTAAATTTCTCTAAATTCAGGAGCCTCCGTATCAGCAGTTCCAGTCATACCAGAGAGAGTTTTAAATAATCTAAAGAAATTCTGAAATGTGGTCGATGCAAGTGTTTGAGACTCTCTTTGGATTGTTACATTTTCTTTACACTCTAAAGCTTGATGAACCCCTTCACTAATTCTCCTTCCAGGCATTGTTCTTCCGGTATGCTCATCAATAAGCAACACTTCATTATTTCTTACTAAATAGTGAATATTTTTTTTAAAAAGAAAGCTCGCTTTAAGACTAGCTTGAACAAACTTCATAATTTTTAAATTAGATACAGAATAAAGCCCGTCACCTTGACCAATTATTCCATCCTCCTCAAGCATCGTTTCAACAACTAAATAACCATCATCAGTTAAGTCAATAGTCCTATTTTTTTCGTCAATAATAAAATGCCCTCTTTCATCTTCCAGAAGAGGCTCTTCTTCAGTAGCTTCTCTATCTTGCTTAACTAGTTTAGGTATAAACCCTTTAATTTTTTTATACATTTCCGAGCTTTCAGCTGATGGACCGGAAATAATAAGAGGTGTTCTGGCTTCATCTATCAGAATTGAATCAACCTCATCAATAATTGCAAAATCTAGCGAGCACTGAACCCTATCTTCAACTCTATGAGCCATATTGTCTCTTAAGTAATCAAATCCAAGTTCATTATTGGTGGCATAAATAATATCTGAATCATACGCTTGTTTTTTTTCTTCTGCATTTTGGTTTGAATAGACAACTCCAACAGTCAGGCCTAAGTATTCGTATACTGGCTTCATCCACTCAGCATCCCTTTTTGCAAGATAATCATTGACTGTAACTAAAACAGTCTTATTTCCAATAGAGGCATTTAAGAAAGCTGGAAGAGTTGCTACAAGTGTTTTACCTTCACCAGTTTTCATCTCAGCTATATTTCCTTCAGATAAGGCCATGCCTCCTAGCAATTGCGAGTCAAAATGTCTTAGACCAAGAGTTCTTTTGCTTGCTTCTCGAGTTGCAGCAAACGCAAGTGGAAGAATAGAGTCTAATTTTTTATCCTTATCTTTATATAAAATATTAAGCTCATGTTTGAGCTCTTTAAAATAAGACTCAGGTTTTTCTTGGATTTGATCCTCAAGATCATTAATCTCATTAACAGAAACCATCATTCGTTGAATGGTTCTATCATTGCTTGTTTTAAATATTTTCTTTAATAGCTTAAACATATCCAATCAATTAATCACACATCTCCAAAAGGAGGTCTTGAATAAGAAATGGGGGCATTATCAAAATTTTCAAATTCTATAATTTCATAAGCATCTTCAGAGGCTATGATTTTTTTTAGCAATTCATTATTGAGCGCATGACCAGATTTAAAGCCTGAGAATTGACCTATAAGATTATGACCCAGCAAATATAGATCTCCTATTGCATCCAACATTTTATGCTTCACTATTTCATCTTCAAATCTAAGCCCTTCTTCATTTAGAATCTCATCATCACCAAAGGCTATAGCATTTGAAACACTTGCTCCAAGCGCGAGGTTTTGAGACTTAAGCAACTCAAGATCATTCATTGAACCAAAAGTTCTAGCTCTACAAACTTCTTTAACAAATGATGTCGATGAGAAATCTATTATAGATTCTGACGGAAGTTTTTTATGAACAGGATGGTCAAATTCAACCTTAAAAGAAACCTTGAAACCATCATATGGTTTTATAGTTGCAAATGCATCATCACGTCTTACAGTTACCTCTTTAGTTACTTTTATAAATTTCTTTAATGATTCTTGTTCTTGTAGTCCCGCTGATTGAATTAAAAAAACAAAAGGACTTGAGCTCCCATCCATTATAGGAACCTCAGGCCCGTCAACTTTAATAATGCAGTTATCTATTCCCAATCCTGCAATTGCTGATAGCAAATGCTCAATTGTAGAAACCTTGATGTCATCTTTTATAAGAGCTGTTGAAAGACTAGTGTCTCCTACGTTTTCTACACGAGCTGGTATTTTTATATTTTCATCTATATCAGATCTAATAAAGTGTATTCCGGTATTAGGACCAGATGGAATAAGCTCCATATTTACAACTTTTCCAGTGTGGAGTCCAATGCCTTTTGCCTTGATAGCATTTCGAAGTGTTCTTTGTTTTAACATGTTAGAAGTCTAATAGAAAATAATATCATATCAAGTTAAACCTTATTTCTTTGCCTGACCGCTTCAGAAAGTATAATTCCTGTAGCAACAGAAACATTAAAACTTTTAAATCGATTATTTGAAGATAGATTGATAATATTGTCACACTTCTCAAGTGTTTTCTTTCTAATGCCACCTTCTTCTGATCCCATAACCAATGCGCAGGACTCTTTAAAATTATTATCTGTATATTTTTCATCAGCATGTTCACTTAGACCACTGATGTTGATCCCAACCCCCTTTAAATATTTAAAGCAATTTATCAAGTTGGTCACATGGAATATATTTGAAAATTCGAAACCACCAGCGGCCACTTTATGGGATATTGAATTTGAAGGAGCGCAGTGATGTTTGTTTATTATTACTGCATCCACACCAGTTACAGCAGCAGATCTTATGCATGCACCAAGATTCCTTGGATCTATCACATTATCTAAGATAAGTAACAAGGGGCTGCCTTTAAAATTGTTTATAAAGCTTTTTAAGTCTTTAAAGTTCTGTTCTGATTGTTCTTTTATATATGCCTCAGGCTCTTGCTTTAACTTGAATGAACTTTCAAAAGATATCCCTGCTTCATTAAGACGTTCCTTAAGATTCTTTAACCTAAAATCATCTCTTTTGGCTGGAAGAATTACCTTCTTAATAATTTCGGGAGTATTTTCAACAATACTTTCGATGCTATGGAATCCTATTCTTACATTATTATCTTTATCGCTCATTTATTTTTTTTATATTTTGGAACTAGCGTTATTTTTCTTTCTTCCGCTGATACATTCGCTATGGTGACTAGAATATTCTGACCTAATCTATAAGATCTCCCAGTTTTCTTCCCTTTTAAAATATTTGAATCTTTGTCAAGAAAATACCTGTCACTAGGTAAATCAGTAACATGTATCAATCCAGAAATATAAAATCCTTGAATTTCGGCAAATAAACCAAATTCAGCAATTCCAGTAACAATTGCACTAACTTCCTCCCCAACATATTTCTTCAAATAGAAACATATCATTTGTTGAGTTACTTGCCTTGATGATTTCTCAGCAACTCTTTCTAGCTCAGACATTTCAATGCATATCTCTTCTGTATTATCCTTGTTAACTTCATTGGAAGTATTGCTTAAAATATTTTTAATCATCCTATGGGTCATTAGATCAGGGTATCTTCTTATTGGTGATGTGAAATGAGAATATCTCTCTAATTGCAATCCAAAATGACCAAGTTCTTCAGTTGAATATTCTGCCCGTTTTAAGCTTTGTAGCACAACTGTTTGAAGAACTTTACTTAGCTTTTGATCTTTTGAATGTAATAGACATTGCTTGATTAGATTTGCAGGATCTTTAGAGAAAGAACCTGCGAAGCCTTTCAAAGAAAAGAAATTCTTTAGGCTCTCTAGTTTTAATTCATCAGGTTCTTCATGGATCCTATACACACCAAAATTATAATTTTTATTCATAAAGTTAGCAGCACAAACATTAGCAGCTAGCATAGCCTCCTCTACCATTTGATGAGAAAAAAGTCTTTTTGGTAATACTATCTTTTTTACTCTACCCTCAGCATCAATGTCTAACAGAGGTTCTTGACCCTCAATTTCCAACGCACCTCTCTTATTCCTTATTTTTAATAATATTTTTGTAAGAATTTGAAGTGACTTTAAAGAGCTACTAATATTCCTATCTAGACCAGAGCCAGTAGTTAAAAATTTATCAACTTGGGCGTATGTCATTCTTTTGTGCGATCTTATTCTTGCTTCAAAAAAATTATAACTTTGTATTTCTCCCTTGATAGAAAAAATTATTTCACAAACTACAACATTTCTTATTTCATTTGGTACCAACGAGCAAAGATTATTAGAAATTTCTTCTGGTAGCATTGGGATAACTTTAGAAGGAAAGTATATCGATGTGCCTCTATTTATAGCTTCATCATCAAGAGCAGTGCCTTGCTTTACTAATTCTGCAACATCAGCAATAGCAACACTTAAGATGAAGGATGACTCGTTAGAGATACAATGGATCGCGTCATCAAAATCTTTTGCATCTTCACCATCTATTGTTATAAAAGGCGCTGCTGTAAGATCTTTTCTTTTAGAATTTAAGTCTAGGTTTATATGCTTTAACTCATTAAGCAATCCTTCATTCCATTCAGATGAAATATTATTTTCATCTATTACTTGCGATATGGTTGCTTCAAGTTCGTTCATAAGAAGAGTTTAGTTTAATTAGAATAAAAAGGGACTTATATTAACTTTAATGTTTTATTATTTCTTTACTTTTTAAACTCAAAACTCAGCCCAATAGTTCTTCCTCTTGGATCATGAGTTCTTGAATCAAAGCTAAAATCTGGAGCATCATAGACACGAGGTGCAGATTCATCAAGTATATTTGATACTGATATTTTAAAATTAATAACCCCATCTTTAAAATTTACATAGCTTCCTATTGAAAAATCAATAACTAAAAAAGATTCAATAGTATTTGTGTAGCCAAGTGCTAAGCCGCGTCCAGTGACCTCTCTATTATTATCATAACCATCTATATATCTTGCAGCAATTCTATAGTCATACTCATTCATATTTAAACTTAAAGATGCATTGATTCTATTTTTTGGCAGAGAGTATAAGTGGGTATCATAATTAAATTTTCCGATTCTATTGATCATTTTATTGCTCTGGATTTCAGATGGCGTAAGAAATTTTTTAAGTGAAGTAGCATCTAATCTTCCACTGAGAATTCCATATTTAGGCATATCAAAAAGAACTATCTTATAACTTAAATCGAATCCTGCAATTTTTGTATTCTCTTCATTGAAATAGGAAGTTGTTACACCAATAAGATCGCCATTTTCATTTCTAGTTATGCTCTCACCAAATGGATCCTGATCTAGAAGAGCCTGAGCATTTTCACCTGTAACCCTATCTTTGAAATCTAAGCTCCAGTAATCAAAAGATATTTGTTGAACAGTACTTTTATACAGCAATCCAAAATTTTTGTTTATTGAAGAAGCTGGCTTTAATTTTGGATTACCAATTTTAGCTTGTCTGACAAAAGGGCTACTATCATCAATATCTCGAATACTTCCAAGGTTAATTTCACTTGAAAACATCTGCGCCATTGAAGGCATTGAAAAGGAAGAGCCTCTTGAAGCTCTAATATGAATATTGTTAGTCAGCTTATATTTAAAAGACAACTTGGGATCAAAAGAAGAAGCGCTGTTAAATTTTTCAAACCTTCCGGAGAGCTTCCCACTTAACTTTTCTAGACTTCTTCCAGCTTCAAAAAAAGCAGCATATTTACTTCTACTTTTAGAAACATTTATACCACCCCCTAAAAAAAAGAGATCTGCTGTCTTTAATATTTGACCTTTGTCATCGAATCTTGCCTCACTGATTTCATCATAATGAATTTTTAAATTTTCCTTATTTAATTGAACACCATAAGCCAGTCTAAAATCTGCAACACTGGTTCTAATAACTGCTTCTAAACTTTTTAAATAAGATTCTTTGTTAGATTGTTCTGCACCGGTGACATAATCTATTAGTTCGCTAGAGTTGTTTGATGGAGTGAATATATCCCAAAAAAATTCATCATCAGTATCCGAATTTAGAATAACCCCATCAAGCGCATCAATAAATCTTGAATCAATAATGTCTGGTCTGTAATGTTCATTAGAATGTTTGCTTGATGTGAATGAAATTTCTAATTCAGTATTCCCACTTATCTCACCAGTTACCATTTGATTAAGATTATATTGCTTAATGTCTTTTGGAGATTTTGGAGATGGAAATTCTGGCCCAAGAGGGCGTCCATACCAGGTCACTGGAACATTGAATGGACTTCCACCTTGTCCTGGTAATATTTTTCTTGAAAGAAATGGCAGTGCCGGGTAAGAGGGTGATTGAGGATTATCATTAACTTCAATATTTGAATACATTAAGGTCGCTTCGTAATTAAATAAACTTAAGTCGTAATTAATATGCGTATAAATTTTGTTATGTTTCTCATCGTTTACTAAATTAAACCTTTCACCATAATTAAAGCCGCAAGTCTCATCATTCAAGAGAGTTCCGCCATTAGACTCACATTCAGGGTCTGGAATTTTCTGGCCAGCTTCATAGACTCCCATCCATAAGCCAGTATCAACAATGTCATTTTCTGCAACTCTAAATGATCTTCCTAGGCCGCTCACTGCGAGCTCCGCAATTCCATTTATCTCCATTGCAGACAAAGGCTCTCTATTTAGCGTGCTAATACCAATTACATAATTTAATTTATCAATTGAAGACCCAAACAAGATGCCAGCAGAAGAATCACTTTGATTATAATTCGAGGTTTTTTTATAACTTGCTTGAGTTTTAAATCCTGAAAAATCATTTTCAGTTTTTATATTAACCACTCCTGCAACTGCATCTGAACCATATATAGAAGTTGCCCCTTCTTTTAATATATCAATTTGTTTAAGCGCAATCTCTGGAATAATATTTAAATCTATATAACTACTTCCATCTGATGACGGCGTACCTGCAAAAGTATGCCTTTTAGAATTTATTAAGATCAATGTCGACGAATGACCCAGTCCCCTCATATTAAAGGATGACATGCCTTGGTCAAAACCATCAAGATTATTTGACTGAAAATGAGAGCCTGAGGAGGAGGGTATGTGCTGACTTATTTCTGCAATATTAGCAGTATTAAAGTTTTTATAATCTTTCTGTGTGAATATCTGAAGAGGATCGGAGTCTTGTTCTAGGTTTTTGTTATGAGAGCCTGTTACCACAACTTCTTCAATATTAGGATTGCTAAATATGGGAAAAGATAACAATACTAAAAATAGTCTGATTGATTTATGTAATTTTGCCATTAAATTTTAGATAAAAAATGGATTCTACAGGATTGCAAATGTTCTTTAAATATCGAATTGTGAATTAAAAACTATCTTATTACTCGTGACAGTCGCAATTAGTCTTTTTGCAAATTTGATAGTTTTTGTAGTGAGATATAATAACAAGGGTTGAGCCTAGCATTGTTAAAAATAACTCGCCATTTTCACCTAAAACACCCTCACCTAATATTACAGCGAGAACAAGAGTAAGCAATCCAATTATGCCAAGGACTATAAAATTCATAGTGCTATGATTTTTGTAACCCAGACTTAAAGCAAATAAACTCACAGGAACTGTAATTAGTAAAATTAATTTATGAACAAGTTCACTATCAACAGACATTGCCATAAAGCTATATGTAAGAATAATAAGTGATGGCGCAAATAAACAGTGCACTAAACAAACCATAGATAGTGTCATTGCAAATTTATCAGAGAGTATTTGTGTTTTCATTATTGCCCTAAAGTTTCCCCAAATTCATTATATAAATGAACTCGGGGAACTATAATATACAGAATTGATTTAATTAGAAAGTTAAATTAAATTTCATTCCGTAATTCTTTCCAGGCAATGGAACTTCGTTCTTGACAAAGGAAGAATGGTTTCTTGCAACTTCATCAAGCAAATTGTTACCAAATAAAGACAGCTTAAGAATAGAACTTCCCTTCAGATCAATTGTTTTAGTAAGTCTAGTGTCAAGCATTTGATATCCACTTGTTGCAGACTCACCTTCACCAAAATTATTTTGTTTTTCAACATCTTTTAAATTTAACTTGAAAACTAAATCATTTTGTAGATATGAAAGCGAATAGATATTTCTTGATGGATTGATTCTAGGGACATTATGTCCGTCAGTAAATTGAGCATTAATAACATCCCTTCCATAGGAAAGAGTCAATTTACCTGAACCTAATTCAATAGTTCTTCCAATTTCTATTTCGTAACCATCAAACTCTGCATCTTCTTGTATATAATTTGCATGAATCAGATTGCCATGATCTTCATCGTGATGGTCGTCTTCATGACCTTCATCCTCATCCATCAGAGTTATGTAGTTATCTACATCATTAATGAAAAAACTTGCATAAGCATAGTAGTCACCACTCTGATAGTTGAAAGTGATATCGAGATTATTTGACGTTTCGCTATTTAAGTTTGGATCACCAACCTCAAAACGACCAGTAGCCATATGAGGCCCATTCATGAATAATTCAATAACTGAAGGCAATCTTTCAACACTTGCAAAGCCAAGGGTAACATCTAAATTATCAGTTAAATCTCTGCCAACATTCAAAGCAAAGCTAGTTGTATTATCATTAATACTATATTTATCCAAATCACCATCCTCATGGGACACACTTCCAGTTCTATCGATTTGATCCAGTCTGATTCCAAAATCAACATGAAAAGGTTCATAGTCTTTACTAACAAAATAACCAAGAGTAAGTTCTCTGTTATTAGCAGGATTCATAAAAGCTTCCTCTCCAAATATTGAAGTATCTTCATCAACAAAATTAAATGAAACTTTTTGACTAATTGCATCATTGGACATATCAAAGATTGCCCCATACTCATAAGCATTATTTAAGAATGTTGTTGGAGCATGCTCTTCATGCTCATCTTCATCACCATGATCTTCATCACCATGATCTTCATCATGCCCTTCTTCATCATGCGCTTCAGTTAAAGAGTAATCCGAACTTCTGAATGTGTAATCAACCTTATTAACTAGACTTCCACCTACATTGTAAGAGCCCTTAAGAGTAAGACTTTCAGAATCTGTAGTTGAAAAAATCCTTTCCTCTTCATGTTCTTCATGCTCATCTTCATCTCCGTGATCATCTCCATGCTCATCTTCGTGCTCATCTCCGTGGAATGGAATGCCATAAACACTCTCAAGATTGTCAATAGATATACCTATATAGCCCCAGTCTCCTGTTTTTGATATGCCAAACTTAGTCGCTTCAGATGCAAAATCTGAGTTATTTACATAACCCATATCCTCTTCATGTTCTTCATGCTCATCACCATGCTCATCATCATGATCTTCATCATGAAGTATTGCACCACCAGGAACATCATAATTTCCAAATTCAGTATTTTTGTAACCAAAATTAAAATTAAATCCATATAGATTATTTTTAAAGTTAAAGTACTCTGAGCTGCCATCATTAACGGATTGAGTTTCGTACCCAGCAGCAAACTCCGCACCATCAAAATCCATTTCTGCGATACAGTCATCAACAATATTGATGATCCCTCCAATAGTGCCGTTAGCATACAATAAAGAAGAGGGACCCTTAACAATCTCAATTTGGCTTATATCATTCAAATCAACATCATTTAAATGATCAGCACCTAGACCAGAAACGTCTCTGTTAACCATTCCATTTTTAAGGATTTTTACCCTAGGCCCTGACATGCCTCTAATTATTGGCTGCCCAACCGCTGAACCATAATCTGCTATTGAAATACCTAAGTATCCATCAATGGCTTCGCCCAAACTTGTTGTAGCACCGTCTAATATTTCATTACCATCGATAACATACAAAGGCTTATCAATATGATTTGTATCTACTAATGCAGATGTGACCACGACTGTTTCTTCTACAACTTCTTGAGAAAAAGCATCGATTGATTGTACCGCTATTAAAACTATAAAAGCGTTGAAAATTTTGTTCATATGAACTCCTAAAAAAAATTAAAATTAAAATTAAAATTAAAAAAATTAAAATTAAATTATTGGTGGAGCCCTTGAGTTAAAAATTCGAGAGAAAGAGAGAGCAAGGCTTTTACCAGGCTCTATAGAAATTTTTATGGAAAAAAATCTTTGTAATTGGACTGAGATTAAATTTGGGACATCAACGGTCTTATTTTCAAAGTAATCACAGCTTATTAATTTATCACTTTCATGAAAATGATCATGGATTAAAGAATCAGCAGATATAGAAGTAACAAATAGCAAACCTACTGCTAAAACTAATATATTATTTTTGTATCTCTTCATCTATAAATGTTAATGCTTTAAACATACCATTCCAGGTATATCACCATTTTTAAGGTCACGTAGTGTATCAGTTGCTTGAGATATATGTCTAGACTCAACTTGCACAGGGTCAATTTTTCCAGATCTTACTAATTCCATCAATTCTCCCATCTCTTTTAAACTTCCCACATATGTTCCGGAAATTGTTCTTGCAGTAAATGTATGTAATGGGAGTTGGAGATTAAACTGACCACCAAGCAGGCCTACAAGAATATATTGTCCACCCTTAGTGAATCCAAAAAGTTTGTAACCAAAATTTACTGATGATTCAGACCCAACAAAATCAATGACTGCTCCAGCTGACCCATTTGTTAACTCTATGATTTTTTCTGAGGCTCCCTCATTTTTTGAATTTATAACTTCTCTAGCACCAGCTTTTTTTGCTGCTTGTAGTTTTTGATCATCAATATCAACTACTATAGGTTGAATGTTAAAAGCAGCTTTAGCTATTTTGAGAGCTAAAAGGCCCAGTCCTCCAGCACCAATTATAACAAGATTGTTTTGCCCTGATTTCAAATCAGCTTTTTTAAGAGCGCTGTATGCGGTAAGCCCTCTACAGGCATAACTTCCAGCTAACTCTTCAGGGGTGTCGCCAGCGTCAAAAAGGTATCTTGCATCCTTTACCAAAACATATTCTGCATGACCTCCATTCACAGAGACGCCTAAATTCTGTGCTGTAAATGGACCACAATAATGCTCCATATCATTTTCACATTCTTTACAGTCGCCACAACCAATCCATGGGTAAACAACATATTTTTTACCTATTTCAACGCCATGAACATCTTCACCAGTTTCAACAAGTTCACCATATATTTCATGACCCATTGCCAGAGGCTGAACGAGGCGAGATGCCATTTTTTTATCATTCCCAACATCAAAGTAACCATCATGAATATGAACATCAGAGTGGCATACTCCACAAGCGATAGTTTTAATTAAGACTTCTTTGCCCTTTGGAGTTGGTTTATCAGAAATTACCTCTTCAAGAGGCAAACCATTTCCTGTGACTTGATATGATTTCATTTATATCGAATACATCATTTATAACTTATTATAGTTTTTTTATTAATATCTTCCCATCTTTTTTGATCAACCAGATAACAAAGGATTGAATCAGAGTCATTGCTTTGCTTAACTGAAAAATTATTTGGAATTTCTGAAGGCAGCAAAGTGCATTTCTCAGTTATCTCTCTTTGGCTTTTAAGTGATTTAAAAGTTATTTCGACTATGTCAGTTTTCAGTTTATTTATTATTTTATCCATATTGCTTAAATGAGAAATAAGTAGGAACTATCAAGATTATATGGTATTTATTTTCAAGATCTAAGAACATATACTATTTATATGAAAATTTTATACATTAACAATATTTTTAGCCTTTTTTTAGCTTTATTTATTTCAATATCTGCGGTATCACAAAACAGCGCCTTTAAATCAACATACGCTCCAATGCCACATTCCAATGTTCTTCTTAAAAATGGAAATATTTTTGATGGCGATGGCAACAAGTTTCTAAATACAGATATTATTTTGCAAGATGGGAAGATCGTAGCCATAGGAAAAGACTTGCCGCGCTCTATGGATTTAGAAGTTGTAGATGCAACTAATAAATGGGTAACACCAGGCATAATTGATATTCACTCTCATATGGGTGTTTACCCAGCACCATCTGTAACAACGAGCTCTGATGGAAATGAATCCACAAGCCCTGTAACTGCTGATGTTTGGGCAGAGCATTCAATATGGGTCCAAGACCCACAATTTGCTCTTGCACTAAAAGGCGGGGTAACTTCATTTCATGTTTTGCCGGGCTCTGCCAATTTAATTGGCGGCAGGGGGGTGACAGCAAAAAATATTCAGCGGAATACAATTAATTCAATGAAATTTCCAGGAGCACCACATTCTTTAAAAATGGCTTGTGGTGAAAATCCAAAAAGAGTTTATGGCAATAGGGGCCAAGCACCCTCAACTAGGATGGGTAATGTTGCTGGGTATAGAAAATCTTGGATTAAAGCATCTGGATATTTAAGCAAGTTAGATGAGTACGAAAATAAATCTAAAGAAGCAAAAGAAATGGGGTACAAGCCTCAGAGAGACCTAGAGCTCGAAACATTAGCAGGAGTCTTAAGGGGAGATATCCTAGTTCATAACCATTGTTACAGAGCAGAGGAAATGGCCATGATGATAGATATAGCTAATGAATTTGGTTATAAAATAACAGCCTTTCATCATGCAGTTGAGGCATATAAAATAGCTGATTTATTGGCTGACAATAATATATGTGCAGCACTCTGGGCAGATTGGTGGGGCTTCAAACATGAGGCTTATGATATGGTTCAATCCAATATAGCAATTGTAGATCAAGCCAGAAATGGAACTGGCTGTGCCATCGTTCACTCTGATAGTGAGATCGGCATTCAACATCTAAATCAAGAAGCTTCAAAAGCCTTAGCTGCAGGAGTCAGAGCAGGGTTTGATATAAGCCAAGCAAGAGCAATGAAATGGATAACAAGTAATCCTGCTAAAGCAGCAGGCATTTATGATGAAACAGGATCTATTAAAGTTGGAAAAAATGCAGATGTGGTTTTATGGAGCGAAAACCCATTTAGTGTTTACTCGCTCGCTGAAAAAGTTTACATAGATGGAGCTCTTGCGTATGACAGAGATTCAGGTTTTGAACCTGCTTCAGATTTTGATATAGGCATATTAAACCCAGCAAAAAACAGGATAGATGAATAATGAAAAGCTCAAAATTTTTTAAAATATATGTTAGTTTTTGTTTAATCCTATTCAACCAAATTGCGCATGCAAATGAAATACTTATTACAAATGCTAATATTTATGACGGCAAATCAGACAAACCATTTGTTGGAAATATTTTAATAAAAAGCGGTAAAATACAAAGCATCTCAGATGATATGTTTGATGCTGAAAAAATTATTAACGCGAATGGCAGAATAGTTACACCTGGTTTTATTGCTTCAGATACAGAAATAGGAATTGTAGAAATTGGAGCTCTTAGCGTTACAAGAGATGACTCGCCTAAAATATATAATATTGGATTCTCTATATTTGATGCGTTTAATCCAAACTCGACATTAATTCCTTGGAATAGGGCAAATGGAATAACTTCTGCATTATCACTTCCAAAATATTCGTCAAGTCCAATTGGCGGCTTAGGCTCTTTTTTTGACCTAAATAGTGAGCTTAATATTTCTGGAAAAAAAGATATGGTGATGATTGGAAGAGTTGGAGGAAGCTCATCCAAATCAAGAGCTGAAACATTTGCCTTAATGGAAGATATATTAGATTTAGCATTTTCTATCGATTCAAATACGATCAAGTCAGATTCAGAAATAATAACTTTTATGAATGACATACCTTTAGTTGACTACCTAGACCTTCATGTTCGCGATATGAAAGCTTTATACAAACTTGCCAATGAAAGGCTACCGCTAATTATAGAATCTAATAGAGCATCAGATATTCTTAAATTAATAAAATTAAAGAAGAAGTATGATTTAAATCTAATTATTATGGGCGCCCAAGAAGCTACTCTAGTTTCAAGTCAAATAGCTGAAAATAAAATACCCCTTATAGTTAATCCTATCAATAATATTCCAAATTCATTTGATGAACTTGCATCAAATATTAATGCATCTGCAAGACTTGAACAGGCTGGAATATCCTTAATGTTTAATGCACCTCGTGATCATAACTATCATCTTATTAGACAGGGCGCAGGAGTGGCTGTTGCAAATGGCATGTCATACGCAGGAGCAATCAAGGCATTAACAAGTAACTTTTCTAATGCTTTTGGTATTAGCTCAAAGGGAGTATTGAAGAAAGGAGCATCAGCTGATCTGATCATATGGTCCAGTGATCCTCTTGAACCCTCTAGCATCCCGGAAAAAGTTTTTATAAATGGCGTTGATACAAGTTTAATGACCAGATCACTAAGACTAAGAGATAGATATATAAAGAATTTAGATAAGCCAAATACATATAGATAAAAAAACCCATCATAAAGATGGGTTTTGGTATTTGGAGCCACCTGTCAGAGTCGAACTGACGACCTGATGATTACAAATCAACTGCTCTAGCCAACTGAGCTAAGGTGGCGAAGATAGGTATTATATACAAATAATTATTTTGGGAAAGGGCAATTTGTGCCCCCAATCCCGCAATAACCATTTGGATTTTTAGCTAGGTATTGCTGATGATATTCTTCAGCTATGAAATAACTTTTATTTTCAACTATTTCGGTGGTAATTTCACTGTAACCGTTTTGAATTAAAATAGACTGATACTTAATTTTAGAATCATTTATTATTTTAAGATCTTCATTATGCAAACAATTTATAAAAGATCTATATTGGGTTCCAATATCATTCCCCTGCCTCATCCCTTGAGTGGGATCATGACACTCCCAAAATACAACCAATAAATCCGTCAATGTAATTACATTTGGATCATAGTAAATTTTAATAACCTCAGCATGATTTGACTGTCCTTTACAAACCTCTTCATAGGATGGGTTATTTAATTCACCTCCACAATATCCAACTGAAGTTAAATAGACACCATCTAAATCCCAAAATTTTCTTTCTACTCCCCAAAAACATCCAGCTCCTAAAATTATCTCTTTATATCCTTTAGGAATATCGACATCCAAATTTATATTCTTTAAAAAATGAATCATCAGTAAACCCCTAATATTGATATTTCACCAAAATGGTATGTTTTTAAATCATCTATGCCTTGAAGAAGCAAGCTACCATCTTTATTTATTCCGATAAAAGTTCCCTCATCAACAATATTACCATCTTGAATAATTTTTATTTTTTTTTGTAAATGCATACAAGAGCTCTCCCACTTTTTTTTCATGTCAATATTATCATTTTTAAAATTAATGAAACCTAGAATTATTTGATTAATAATTTCTTCTCTTTTTAGCTCAGCATCAAGCTCAGAAAGATCACCCCACCAAGCTTCCCTATGTGGCAAATTAATATTTATACCAATTCCAGTAATACTTAAGATATCTTTTCCAAGTATCTCTTGCTCAACTAAAATCCCTCCAACTTTCTTGCTATTAAAAATAATATCATTTGGCCACTTCAATCCAAGTTGATCATTTTTTGAAATTGACCTAATGGCTTCATAAGAAATAACACCTGCAGACAAGCTTAATGGGAAATCAGTTTCAAAGTTTTTTATAGCAATTGACATATATATATTGCCAGTATTTGGGCTAGACCAATTCTTGCCTCTTCTACCTCTTCCTTTTGTTTGTTTGTTAGCAATTTTAACAGACAGTATTTTGTTGCTAATACTTCTTTTACACTCCTCATTTGTTGAATCTATTTCATCAAATATTTCTATGTCTACCTCATCTAATGGAATATTTTTTTTTATAATACTTAGATCTAATTTGCTCAATGTAAAAAAATTAGTTGACTTAAATGCATTCTAGAACAAAAATAGTCTCCTTGAAATGGAGAGGTGGGTGAGTGGTTAATACCAGCAGACTGTAAATCTGCCGCTTCGGCTACGTAGGTTCGAATCCTACCCTCTCCACCATTATAATTTCTTTATATTTCATCCTAAAAAAAATCTGTAAAATTATATTGCAAAAAGGTTGAGTTTATCAATTTTTAAAGGGATAATACGCCACCTTAAAAATAGGATGCTTATCTCGGGCTCATATAGCTCAGCGGTAGAGCACTTGCTTGGTAAGTAAGAGGTCACCGGTTCAAGTCCGGTTATGAGCTCCAATTTTTATAAAAAAAATATTAATTTCAGAGAGGCGTAAAAAAATGGCTAGAGAAAAATTCGAAAGAACCTTACCCCACGTAAACGTTGGGACAGTTGGTCACGTTGACCATGGTAAAACAACACTAACAGCTGCTTTAACAAAAGTTGCAGCAGAAGTATTTGGCGGAGACGCTGTAGACTTTGCTAATATTGATAATGCTCCAGAAGAGAGAGAAAGAGGAATTACAATTGCTACTTCTCACGTTGAGTACGTTTCAACAGCACGTCATTACGCTCACGTTGATTGCCCAGGTCACGCAGATTACGTTAAAAATATGATTACTGGTGCTGCTCAGATGGATGGAGCTATACTTGTAGTAAGTGCAGCAGATGGGCCAATGCCTCAAACAAGAGAGCACATTCTTCTTGCTAGACAAGTTGGCGTTCCATATATTGTTGTTTTCATGAACAAAGCAGACCAAGTTGATGATCCAGAATTACAAGAACTAGTAGAGCTAGAAATAAGAGAGCTTTTAAATGAATATGACTTTCCAGGTGACGATACGCCGATCATCGTTGGAAGTGCATTAAAAGCATTAGAGGGAGACACTTCAGATATCGGTGTCCCTGCTGTCACTAAATTAATCGAAACATTAGATTCATATGTACCAGAGCCAGAAAGACCAGTTGATGGAGCTTTCTTAATGCCTATCGAGGATGTTTTCACTATCTCAGGTAGAGGAACTGTTGTAACAGGTAGAATCGAAACAGGTGTTGTAAATACTGGTGATGCCTTAGAAATTGTTGGTATTAAAGATACAACTCAAACAACTTGTACAGGTGTTGAAATGTTTAGAAAATCTCTTGACGAAGGTAGAGCAGGTGAGAACTGCGGTATCTTACTAAGAGGTATCGATAGAGAAGCTGTTGAGAGAGGACAGGTTTTATCAAAACCTGGAGCAATTCTACCTCATACTAAATTCGAAGCTGAAATATATGTGTTAAGTAAAGAAGAAGGTGGAAGACATACACCATTCTTCAGCAACTATAGACCACAATTCTATTTCAGAACAACTGATGTGACTGGAGCATGCGAACTTCCTGATGGAGTTGAAATGGTTATGCCTGGTGACAATATTAAAATGGTGGTTACACTTATTGCCCCTATCGCTATGGATGAAGGTCTTAAGTTTGCGATTAGAGAAGGTGGAAGAACTGTTGGTGCTGGCGTAGTAGCAAAAATTATTGAGTAGAAAAATTGACGATCAAAGCCGAGGCCTAGTGTCTCGGCTTACTTGTCTTTAATAATATGAAAATATGTTTTAGGCCAGTAGCTCAATTGGTAGAGTACCGGTCTCCAAAACCGGGGGTTGTGGGTTCGAGACCCTCCTGGCCTGCCAATTAATTATTACTGGTGAATAAGGAATTTTATGAGTAAAGGAACAGCTTCAAAAACACTAGATAAAGTAAAATGGTTAATATCATTAGCTATATTTAGCTCTGCTGTGATTGCTAATAGCTATTTTGTAGAAGTCGCTTTTTTGTACAGAGTGCTTGGAGTAGTTTTCTTATTTATTCTTGGGTTAGTTGTCTTAGCAACAACATCTTTTGGATCTAATTCCATTAAGCTGATGAGAGAGTCTAGGACAGAAATAAGAAAGGTTGTTTGGCCTACTAGATTAGAAACAACCCAAACATTCCTTGTTGTATTTGTTTCCATTGTTCTTCTGGTCATATTTTTCTGGGGTTTGGAAAGTCTATTAAGTTTCTTAACTAAATTGGTACTGGGTTAATATTATGGAATGGTATGTAATTCAAGCTTATTCAGGCTATGAGCAAAAAGTAAAAATAGCTTTAGAAGAAAAGATTGAGCTTAATAACTTGTCTGAGAAATTTGGCGAAATTTTAATACCAACTGAACAGATTGTTGAGCTAAAGGGCGGTGCAAAAAAAACAACTGAAAGAAAATTCTTCCCAGGTTATATATTAATACAGATGCTTCTAGAAGATGATTCTTGGCAGTTAGTTCAATCTACACCAAGAGTTTCAGGTTTTGTGGGAGGTACTAAAGATAGACCTTTGCCTATATCTGAAGATGATGTAAATAATATAATTAATAGAATTGAAGTTGGTGAAGATGCTCCGGCTCCGAAAACATTATATGAACCAGGTGAAGTTGTAAGGGTCTGTGATGGGCCATTCAATGACTTTAATGGAGTTGTTGAGTTTGTCGACTACGAAAGGAATATTGTTAAGGTATCAGTTCAAATTTTAGGTAGAGCAACACCAGTTGAGCTAGGGTTCATTCAAATAGAGAAAACATAATGGCAAAAAAAGTAGTAAATATTTTAAAATTACAAATTCCAGCAGGAGCAGCTAATCCGAGTCCTCCAGTAGGCCCAGCTCTTGGCCAGGTGGGTGTAAATATCATGGATTTCTGTAACGCATTTAATGCAGAAACACAAAATGCTGAGAAGGGTTTACCTCTTCCAGTAGTCATTTCAGTATATGAAGATAAATCCTTCACGTTTATTGTAAAGTCTCCTCCAGCTGCAGTTCTAATTAGAAAGGCTCTTGGTATTCCAAAGGGAAGCGGCGAACCAAATAGAGAAAAAGTTGGAAAATTAACCAGATCACAGTTAGAAGATATAGCTAATGCTAAAGAGCCTGATCTAAATTCAAATGATATGGATGCAGCAGTATTAATTATTGCTGGTACCGCAAGAAGTATGGGAGTTGATGTAGAGCTGTGAGTAAATTAACTAAAAAACAAAAAGTACTAGCTGAGAATCTTGATACTGAGAAGACATATTCAGTTTCAGAGGCTATGGAAATATTTAAATCAGTTAAGTCAGATAAATTTGAAGAATCTGTAGATATTTCAATAAGACTTGGAGTAGATCCTAATAAGTCAGATCAAAATGTTAGAGGAGCAGTTACACTACCTAATAGCTTAGGTAAACAAGTTTCTGTTGCTGTTTTTGCTGATGGAGATCAAGCTGATGCTGCAAAAGAAGCTGGAGCTGAGTATATAGGAATGGATGATCTTGCTGAAAAATTTACTAAAGAAGAGATATCTGTAGATGTTGTTGTTTCCGCAAGCAGCGCTATGAGGGTTGTTGGTAAGTTAGGTCAAATACTTGGACCAAAAGGATTAATGCCTAACCCTAAAACTGGAACCGTAACAGATGACGTTGCAACTGCTGTAAATAATGCAAAAGCTGGGCAGGTAAGATTTAGAACAGATAAAAATGGCATCATTCACGGAAGTATTGGAAAGCTATCATTTGATAATGAAAAAATTATTTCAAATGCAACTGCTCTAATCAGTGAATTAACAAAATTAAAACCAGCATCTGCTAAAGGTGTTTTTATTGGGAATATTGCTCTAAGTAGCACTATGGGCCCAGGTGTAAAAGTAAGCTCTTCGGAGTTTATATAAGTTTTAAAGCTGTAAGAAATTATAGCTTTAGATAGTTGCGTTTTACGCAGCCGTCAAAGACCGTAGGTGTCGAAAGACTTAATTTCCTACGTAGGTGGTGTTCAAATTGTAATTATGCAGTTTGTCGCCGAATAGCCGTAAGGCTTAAACAGGAGAAATTGCTGTGGCGTTAACAAAAATTGAAAAAGAAAAAATTGTTTTAGAAGTTAAAGAGGTTGCATCAAAAGCATCATCTTTGGTTATTTCTGATGCAAGAGGAATGAAAGTTGCTGAGCTCTCAGAGGTCAGAAAAAATGCTACCGAAGCCGGTATTCATATACAAATAATCAAAAACTCACTAGCTAAATTAGCTTTTGAGGGAACTGATTTTGGTTGTTCTGATGAGGCGTTGGTTGGTCCTTCATTGTTTGCTTTTTCATTTGATGAGCCAGGTGCAGCAGCTAAGCTACTCAAAACTTATGCAAAAAACTTTGATTCACTTGAAGTAAAAGCATTAGTGGTTGAGGGCCAATTACTTGATGGAGCTCAGATAGATATTCTAGCTAAACTTCCTTCAAGAGATGAGGCTTATGGTTTGGTAGCATCTGTATTACAAGCTCCAGTTAGTAAATTTGCAACCTTGTTAAATGAGGTTCCAAGTAAATTAGCTAGAGTTTTAGCAGCAGTTCAAGACAAAAAACAGGCATCAGCCTAATTATAAGGAGAAGAAGAGATGGCAACTACTAAAGAAGATATCTTAAAAGCAATAGAAGAAATGTCAGTTATGGATCTTGTTGATCTAATTTCTGATATAGAAGAAAAATTTGGTGTAACTGCAGCAGCAGCTGTAGCAGCAGCACCAGCAGCAGCAGGCGGCGGAGACGCTGAGGCAGCTGAAGAAAAGGATGAGTTTGATGTTGTATTAAGTGCAACTGGTGATCAAAAAGTTCAAGTTATTAAAGCGGTAAGAGCTATTACAGGCCTAGGTCTAAAAGAGGCTAAAGATATGGTTGATGGAGCACCAACAACTGTAAAAGAAGGGGCTAAGAAAGACGACGCTGAAGCAATTGTTAAGCAATTAACAGAAGCTGGAGCTACTGCAGAACTTAAGTAATAACATTTAACTAACATATTTTACAGGGCGCATTTATGTCATATAGCTATACAGAAAAGAAAAGAATAAGAAAGAATTTTGGAACCTTTGCCAAGGTGATGGATTTACCAAACTTGGTGGAAACCCAAACAAAATCTTATTCTGAATTTTTACAAGCTGATTTGGCTCCTGATTCACGAAAGAATCAAGGACTAGAGGATGTATTTAATTCTCTATTTCCGATTAAAAGTGTTTCAGGAAATGCTGCTCTAGAATATGTTTCATATGAGCTTGGTAAACCAGCTTATGATGTTCAAGAGTGCTTAGTTCAAGGACTATCCTACTCTGCACCACTTAGAATTAAAGTAAAGTTAGTAATCTATGATAGAGAAACAAACTTTAAAGAAGTTAAAGATATAAAAGAAGGTGAAGTATTTATGGGAGAAGTCCCATTAATGACACCTGATGCATCTTTTGTTGTGAATGGTACTGAGAGAGTTGTTGTTTCTCAACTTCACAGATCTCCAGGCGTTTTCTATGATCATGACAAAGGAAAGACTCACTCATCAGGAAAGGTTCTTTATTCTGCAAGGGTGATACCTTACAGAGGGTCATGGCTTGATTTTGAATTTGACCCAAAAGATATTTTATTCTCAAGAATAGATAGAAGAAGAAAAATACCAGCAACAATTATGTTAAGAGCTCTTGATATGAGCACTCAGGAGATTCTTTCTGAATTTTATGATGAAGACTTATATACACTAGAAAAAGACGCAGTTAAGCTGGCTCTTATCCCTGAAAGACTTCGAGGTGAAACACTTTCAGTAGACATTAAAGTAAAGAGCAAAGTATATGTTGCAGCTGGAAGAAGAATAACTGCTAGACACATTAAAGACTTATCCGCAGCTAAAGTAAGCGAGATCAAGCTTGGAGATGAATATTTAATTGGGAAAACTTTATCGCAAGATATCATAAACCAAGAAACTGGCGAAGTTTTAGTAGAAGCAAATACAGAGATCTCTGCTGAAATACTTGAATTATTAAGAGAAAACAATATTCCTCAAGTTCATTGCTTATTTATTAACGAGTTAGATAAAGGCTCATATATATCTGATACGTTGAGAGTTGATCCTACATCAAACAGGCTCGAAGCTTTAGTTGAAATCTATAGAATGATGAGACCAGGAGAGCCGCCTACAAAAGATTCTGCTGAAACATTATTTGAAAATCTATTCTTCAATCAAGAAAGATATGACTTATCTGAAGTTGGAAGAATGAAGTTCAACAGAAGACTCAAGCTTGATTCTGATAAAGATAATCCAAATATTCTTGATAAAGAAGATATTATCGAGGTGATGAAAGGGATCGTAAATATTCGGGACGGCCATGATATTGTTGACGACATTGATCATTTAGGTAACAGAAGAGTTAGATCTGTTGGTGAAATGACTGCTAATCAATTTAGAGTTGGTTTAATAAGAGTTGAGAGAGCTGTTAGAGAAAGATTAAGTATGGCAGAGGCAGATGAGCTAGGGCCTCAGGATCTGATTAACGCGAAACCTGTAACCGCTGCGATAAAAGAGTTTTTTGGTTCCAGTCAATTATCGCAATTCATGGATCAAAATAATCCGCTTTCAGAAATCACTCATAAAAGAAGAGTTTCAGCATTGGGCCCAGGAGGATTAACAAGAGAAAGAGCTGGTTTTGAAGTAAGAGATGTTCACCCAACTCATTATGGAAGAGTGTGCCCGATTGAAACTCCCGAAGGACCCAATATTGGTTTAATAAATTCGTTTGCTTCATATTCAAGAACAAATCAATATGGCTTTATAGAAACTCCTTATAGGAAAGTATCTAATGGAAAGGTAACGGACGAAATAGTGTATCTTTCAGCTATTGACGAAGGAGAACATGTTATTGCTCAGGCAAACGTAACTTTAGATAAAAATAACAAATTTGTTGATGATCTTGTAGCAGTTAGACATGCAAGTGAATTTGAATTAATGTCCCCAGATAGAGTAGATCTAATGGATGTATCTCCTCAGCAGGTTGTATCTATTGCTGCATCATTGATACCATTTTTAGAACATGATGATGCTAACAGAGCATTAATGGGATCTAATATGCAAAGACAAGCAGTTCCAGTACTTCGTGCGGAAAAACCACTCGTTGGTACAGGTCTTGAGTCAGTTGTCGCTAGAGACTCTGGTGTATGTGTAGTTGCAAAAAATAATGGCGTTGTTGAGAGTGTAGATGCCTCAAGAGTAGTTGTTAGGGTTACTGACAAAAAAGCTGATTCAGCTGCTGATATTTACAATCTAATTAAATATACAAGATCAAATCAGAATACGTGCATAAATCAAAGACCTATTGTTAGAGTGGGCGACTCTATAAAAAGAGGTGACGTTCTTGCAGATGGTCCTTCTATTGATAACGGAGAGCTAGCCCTTGGACAGAATATAAGAATAGCATTTATGCCATGGAACGGTTATAACTTTGAAGACTCTATCCTAATTTCAGAAAAAGTAGCAAGAGAGGACAGGTTTACTTCCATTCATATTCAAGAAATTGTTTGTGTTGCTAGGGATACAAAATTAGGCTCAGAAGAGATAACAGCTGATATTCCTAATGTTGGAGAAGGATCTCTTAACAAACTAGATGATTGTGGGATTGTTTATGTTGGTGCAGAAGTAGCACCTGGGGATATTTTAGTAGGAAAAATAACACCTAAAGGCGAGACTCAATTATCACCTGAAGAAAAACTTTTAAGAGCAATATTTGGTGAAAAAGCTTCTGATGTAAAGGATACTTCTCAGAGATCGAGCTCTAAAGGAACAGTAATTGGTGTTGAGGTTTTCACTAGAGATGGTGTTGAAAAAGATGAGAGGACTCAAGCGATTGAGCAGGATCATTTAGACCAATCTAAGAAAGATGCTGATGATGAAGCAGCTGTTGTAGAAGAGGCAACTAGAACAAGAGTTTGCGATCTTTTAAAAGGAGCTAAAGCTGTTAAGGGTAATGGAATTAAAAAAGGATCTACTATTACTATAGATATGCTTGCTGATTTATCATTGAATGATGTTTTTGCTATAAGAACAGATAATGAATCATTAAATTCTTCAATCGAACAAACAGAAAAAACCTTTAAGAAATATATTAAAGGCATTAAAGATAGGTTTGAAGAGAAAAGAGCTAAGATTATTAGAGGGCATGATTTAGCCCCTGGGGTCATAAAAATTGTTAAAGTTTATTTAGCTATTAAAAGAAGAATACAACCTGGTGACAAAATGGCTGGACGTCATGGTAACAAGGGTGTTATTTCTGAAATTATGCCAGTTGAAGATATGCCTTATGATGAAAATGGTGATCCAGTAGATATATGCTTGAACCCTCTAGGAGTTCCATCAAGAATGAATGTTGGTCAGATTCTTGAGACACACATGGGATCTGCAGCCAAAGGTATTGGTAAGCAAATTGATTTAATGTTGAGGGATAATGCAAAACCAGCAGAGCTTAAGGACTATTTAGAAAAGCTATACAATAAAAATGCTGCTAACAAAGAAGATCTTAATGCATTTAATAATCGAGAAATACTTGAACTTGCCAACAATCTAAGAGATGGTTTACCTATAGCAACTCCTGTATTTGATGGTGCAAAGGAGTCTGAAGTTAAGGACTTATTAAAATTAGCAAAACTTCCTGAATCAGGTCAATTTACTTTATATGATGGAAGGACAGGTACTAAGTTTGAAAGACCTGTAACAGTTGGTTATATGTATATGATTAAGTTAAATCATTTGGTTGATGACAAAATGCATGCTAGATCTACTGGTTCATACAGCCTTGTAACTCAGCAGCCGTTAGGTGGTAAGGCTCAGTTTGGAGGTCAGAGGTTTGGTGAGATGGAGGTTTGGGCGCTTGAAGCTTACGGCGCATCATACACTCTTCAAGAAATGCTTACCGTTAAATCAGATGATGTTTCTGGAAGAACTAAAATGTATAAAAATATTGTTGATGGTTCATTTGAAATGGACGCAAATATACCTGAATCCTTTAATGTACTTAGCAAAGAAATCAAATCGCTAGGTATTAACATTGAATTAGACTCAGAAAACTAGGAGATAAAATTGAGAGACTTATTAAATTTACTGAAAACTGGTCAAGAAGATTTTACTACTATATCTGCAGGGCTTGCTTCACCGCAAGTTATAAAGTCATGGTCTTTTGGCGAAGTTAAAAAACCTGAAACAATAAACTACAGAACTTTTAAACCAGAAAGAGATGGTCTATTTTGCTCTAAAATATTTGGACCAATAAAAGACTACGAATGTATTTGTGGTAAATATAAAAGGATGAAGCATAGAGGCGTTGTCTGTGAAAAATGTGGTGTAGAGGTTACTTTAGCAAAAGTTAGAAGAGAAAGAATGGGGCATATAGACCTTGCCGCACCTGTTGCTCATATTTGGTTTTTAAAATCTTTACCATCAAGAATTGGTTTACTTCTTAATGTTACTTTGCGTGAAATTGAAAGAGTTTTATATTTTGAGAGTTATATCGTTACAGATCCAGGGCTTACAGAGCTTGAAAAAGGTCAAATACTTACTGAAGAAGAATGGGTAGAAAAGTATGAAGAATTTGGTGATGAGTTTTCTGCAGGCATGGGTGCCGAAGCTGTTCAGATCTTGCTTGAAGAATTAGATGTTAATGATGAGATAAGAATTATAAGAGAAGAAATTCCACAAACTAATTCTGAAACAAAATTAAAGAAACTATCAAAAAGACTTAAATTACTTGAAGCATTTAATGACTCAGGAAATAGGCCTGAATGGATGATAATGAATGTTCTTCCTGTTTTACCACCAGACCTAAGACCATTAGTACCTCTCGAAGGCGGTAGATTTGCTACATCTGATTTAAATGATTTATATAGAAGAGTAATCAACAGAAATAATAGACTAAAAAGGCTCTTAGAGTTAAGTGCTCCTGAAATTATTGTAAGAAATGAGAAGAGAATGCTTCAGGAATCTGTAGATGCTCTATTGGATAATGGAAGGCGCGGAAGAGTAATAACTGGAACTAACAAGAGACCTCTTAAATCACTTGCTGATATGATTAAAGGTAAGGGCGGAAGATTTAGACAAAACCTTCTTGGTAAGCGTGTTGATTATTCTGGAAGATCTGTAATTGTTTCCGGACCAAATTTAAAACTTCATCAATGTGGGCTACCTAAAAAAATGGCTCTAGAGCTATTCAAACCATTTGTATATGGTGAATTAGAAAGAAGAGAGCTTGCAACTACAATCAAAGCAGCTAAAAAACTCGTAGAGAGAGAAACACCAGAAGTTTGGGAGGTTCTAGAAGATGTTATAAGAGAGCATCCTGTAATGTTGAACAGAGCTCCAACACTTCACAGACTTGGGCTACAAGCATTTGAACCAAAATTAATCGAAGGTAAAGCAATTCAGCTTCATCCTTTGGTTTGTGTTGCATTTAATGCTGACTTTGATGGCGACCAAATGGCAGTTCATGTTCCACTTACTCTTGAAGCCCAGCTAGAAGCCAGAGCATTAATGATGTCCACAAATAACATCTTATCTCCAGCGGATGGCTCGCCTATAATAAACCCAACTCAAGATGTTGTTCTTGGTTTGTATTATATGACTAGAGAAAATGCGAGTGCTGTAGGTAATGGAAGGGTTTTTAGTAATCCTGATGAAGTTTTAAGAGCCTATGAAACCGAAACAATTTCTATCCATTCTGCAATTAAAGTTAGGATAAAGGACTCTTCTGGAAATACGTCTATAGTTGATACAACTGTAGGTAGAATTATTATTTGGAGAATCACTCCTAAAGAAGTTGGCTTTGAAAATATTAATAAAGTTTTAAATAAAAAACTTATATCTAAACTTGTTGATATTTCTTATCGAAAAGCTGGACTAAAAAGCACAGTAATATTTGCAGATCAGTTAATGTACCTGGGCTTTGATTTCTCAACCAGATCAGGTTCATCTATTGGTGTTAACGACTTTGTAATTCCTGAAGAAAAAGCAGGGATTATTGATGCATCAGAAAAAGAAGTAAAAGCCATTGAGAAACAGTTTGACTCAGGTCTAGTTACTCGTGGTGAAAGATATAATAAAGTTATAGATATATGGTCAAGAGCTAATGAACAAGTTGCGAAAGCCATGATGGAAAAAATTAGTACAGAAGTAGCAGTAAACCCTGATGGCGAAGAGGTTGAACAATCTTCATTTAACTCTGTATACATTTATGCTGATTCAGGCGCAAGAGGATCTCCTGCGCAGATTAGACAGTTATCCGGAATGAGGGGTTTAATGTCAAAACCTGATGGTTCTATCATTGAAACACCTATTACTGCTAACTTTAGAGAGGGATTATCCGTTCTTCAGTACTTTATCTCCACTCATGGAGCAAGAAAAGGATTGGCAGATACAGCTCTGAAAACAGCTAACTCTGGTTATTTAACAAGAAGGCTTTGTGATGTCTCTATGGATTCAGTTATAAATATTGATGATTGTGGAACCAAAAACTCAATCACAGTAACATCTATTATTGATGGTGGAGAAATTATACAGGCCTTAACAGATAGGATTCTTGGAAGAGTAATAGCTGAACCAATCAATGATAACGACGGCAATTTATTATTTGAAGAGGGAACAATGTTGGATGAGGATGCTGTTGCACAGATAGAATCATTAAACCTATCATCACTTCAAGTTAGATCACCAATGACATGTGAAGCATCTATTGGAGTATGTTCAAAATGTTATGGTCGAGATCTTGCAAGAGGTCATTTAGTTCATAGAGGTGAGGCAGTTGGTATTGTTGCTGCTCAATCTATTGGAGAGCCTGGCACTCAGTTAACTATGCGTACATTCCATATTGGTGGTGCTGCATCTAGCTCTTCTGAAGATAATGCCATATTTAACAAAAATACAGGTGTGGTTAGTTTTTCTGAAGATATGAAAACAGTTACCAACAAAGATAAGCTTCAAGTCGTTGTATCAAGAAATGCACTTTGCATAGTTGAAGATGGCCAGGGAAGAATCGTTGAGCAATATAAAGTCCCTTATGGTGCAACATTGGAAGTTTCTAATAAAGCTAATCTTGAGCAAGGTACTAAAGTTGCTTCGTGGGATCCTTATACAAGACCTATTATTTCAGAAACATCAGGTAAGATTAAATTCTCTGATATTGAAGATGGCGTAACAGTAAGGTCTCAAACTGATGAATTAACTGGATTAAGCAGCGTAGAGGTTATTGAAACTTCGGAAAGACCATCTGCTGGAAAAGAGTTAGTCCCATCGATATCGATAGTAGACTCGAAAGGTAAAACCGTTCTTGTTGGTGATTACAAAGCTCCCGCAACATATACGATGCCTGCAAATGCACTTGTCAATCTTAAGGATGGACAGAAACTTACTGCTGGGGAGGTTTTAGCAAGAATACCTCTGGTTGCTTCTAAAACAAAAGATATTACTGGTGGACTGCCTAGGGTAGCTGACTTATTTGAAGCAAGAAAACCTAAAGACGCAGCTGTTCTCTCAGAAGAAACTGGAATTATATCTTTTGGTAAGGAAACCAAAGGAAAGGTAAGACTAGTTATTTCTCCAGAGGGCGCAACTAAAAAATCACATAATGTCGAGATGCTTATTCCAAAACATAGGACACTATCTGTTTTTGAAGGAGAGAGAATTACTAAAGGTGATGTTATTTCTGATGGCCCATTTAGCCCTCATGATATTTTGAGATTAAAAGGAATACCAGAACTTACAAACTTTATAGTCAATGAAATCCAAGATGTCTACAGACTTCAGGGAGTTTCAATTAATGACAAGCATATAGAAACTATTTTAAGACAAATGCTAAGAAAAGCATTGATAGTTGATGGTGAGGATACTAAATTTATTCAAGGTGATCAGGTTGATTATGCTGAGCTTAAAGAAGAAAACGAGAGAGTGTCTGCTTCAGGTAAAACACCCGCACAGTTTGAAAGAGTTTTGCTTGGTATTACAAAAGCATCTTTAGCAACAAACTCATTTATTTCAGCAGCTTCATTCCAAGAAACTACAAGAGTTCTTACGGAAGCAGCAGTTACTGGAAAGAAAGATCATTTACGTGGTTTAAAAGAGAATGTTGTTGTTGGAAGACTTATCCCTGCAGGTACAGGTATGGAATTCCACGACAAACTAAGAAACAAAAAGCAATACGACCTTGATGAGCAAACTCTATCAGCTGACGATATAGAAGAGGCATTAAGACAGGAACTGCAAGAAAATGAGGAATAATGTTGACCGCGGCGATTCTGCTCTATAAAATCGCGGCCTAAACTAAAAAATATATATTATGGCAACAGTAAATCAATTAGTTAAAAAATCTAGAAAACCAAAGGTAAGGAAAACTGATGTGCCGGCTCTTAAAGCTTGCCCTCAAAGAAGAGGTGTCTGCACCCGTGTATACACAACTACTCCTAAAAAACCTAACTCAGCTCTTAGGAAAGTGTGTAGGGTCAGGTTAACTAGTGGCTTTGAAGTAACTTCATATATAGGTGGAGAAGGCCATAACCTTCAAGAACATTCACTTGTTCTTATAAGAGGCGGAAGAGTTAAAGATCTTCCAGGTGTTAGATATCATACTGTCAGAGGAACGCTTGATACATCTGGTGTAGCTGGAAGAAAACAAAGACGATCAAAATATGGAGCCAAAAAAGGTAAATAATTATGCCAAGAAGAAGAAGTCCCGAAAAGAGAAAAGTACTACCAGATCCCAAATATAAAGATGTAGTCTTAGCTAAATTCATGAATAATCTGATGAAAGATGGTAAAAAATCTACAGCAGAAAAAATCGTTTATGGAGCATTTGATCAAATAACAAAAACTAGCAAAGAAGATCCACTTGAAATTTTTTCAAAAGCTTTATCTGAGGTTAGCCCAGTTGTTGAAGTGAAATCAAGAAGAGTTGGTGGCGCAAATTATCAAGTTCCTATAGAGATTAGGCCATCGAGAAGACAAGCTCTAGCAATGAGGTGGATTGTAGATGCTGCTAGAAAAAGAAGTGAAAAATCTATGCATTTAAGACTGGCAGGAGAGCTTCAAGATGCATCACAGAAGAAAGGTTCTGCGGTTCGTAAAAAAGAAGAAGTTCATAAAATGGCTGAAGCAAATAAGGCATTCTCTCATTTCAGATTCTAATTAATTAAAAAATTATAAAATACTATGGCTAGACAAATTGTTTTAAATAAATATCGTAATGTTGGAATCTGTGCCCACGTTGATGCTGGTAAAACCACAACAACCGAGAGAGTTCTTTTTTATACAGGCCTATCTCATAAAATTGGGGAAGTTCATGATGGCGCCGCTACAATGGACTGGATGGAGCAAGAGCAAGAGAGAGGGATTACTATCACATCGGCAGCTACAACTTGTTTTTGGAGTGGGATGGAGCAACAATTTCCTCAACATAGGATCAATATTATTGATACTCCTGGCCACGTTGATTTCACAATTGAAGTAGAGAGATCGTTAAGAGTTTTAGACGGAGCAGTTGTTGTATTTTGTGGAACATCTGGTGTTGAGCCTCAATCTGAAACAGTTTGGAGACAGGCAAATAGATATGAAGTTCCAAGAGTAGTATTTGTTAATAAAATGGATAGAGCTGGAGCAAATTTTGATAGGGTAGTTCAGCAAATCAAAGATAGACTTCAAGCAAATATTGTACCAATTCAATATAACATTGGAGCAGAAGAAGACTTTAAAGGTGTCGTTGATCTAATAAACATGCGAGCCATATATTGGAATGAAGAGGATCAAGGCTTAACGTTTGATTCAAGAGATATACCTGAAGAGCTTTTAGAAAGATGTAATGAACTCAGAGAAGAAATGCTTGAAGCTGCTGCTGAAGCAAATGAAGAGCTCATGGATGCCTATCTAGAATCAGGCGATTTATCAGTTGAACAAATTAAAGAAGGTTTAAGAATACGTTCACTAGCTAATGAGTTAATTGTTGGTTTATGTGGTTCAGCATTCAAAAACAAGGGCGTTCAAGCAATGTTAGACGCAGTTGTTGAATTTTTACCTGCTCCTGATGAAGTTAAAGCAATTACAGGAGTGATTCCTAATAACTCTCAGGAAGATGAAGAAGAAGATTCAAGAAAATCTTCTGATGATGAACCTTTTTCTGCTTTAGCATTTAAAATCGCAACTGATCCATTTGTAGGAACACTTACATTTATCCGTGTATATTCGGGAGTCTTGTCAGTAGGAGATGCGGTAATTAATTCTACCAAATCTAAAAAAGAAAGGGTTGGAAGAATGGTTCAAATGCACTCCAACAACAGAGAAGAAATTAAAGAGGTTAGAGCTGGAGACATTGCTGCATGTATTGGTTTAAAGGATATCACTACTGGTGATACATTATCAGATGCATCAAAGCCAATCGTTCTTGAAAGAATGGATTTCCCAGAACCCGTAATATCTGTTGCAGTCGAACCTAAGTCCAAACCAGATCAAGAAAAAATGTCATTAGCTTTAGGAAAACTTGCTCAAGAGGATCCTTCATTTAGAGTAACAAGTGATGAAGAATCAGGCCAAACAATTATATCCGGAATGGGTGAATTGCATTTAGATGTTCTAGTCGACAGGATGAGAAGAGAGTTTTCAGTTGAAGCTAATATTGGTAAGCCGCAAGTAGCATATAGAGAAACAATTAAAGAAACAGTTGAAGTTGAAGGTAAATTTGTTCGTCAAAGTGGTGGTAAGGGACAGTATGGTCACGTATGGCTTAAGCTAGAACCATTAGGACTTGATGATGAGTATGAGTTTGTAGACAAGATTGTTGGTGGAGTTATCCCAAAAGAATATATACCTGCAGTTAATAAAGGTATTCAAGAGCAAATGCAGAATGGTGTTATAGCTGGATATCCTCTGCTTGCTTTAAGAGCTACCTTGTATGATGGGTCATTCCATGATGTTGATTCAAATGAAATGGCATTCAAAATTGCTGGATCCTACGCACTCAAAGAAGGCGCTAACAAAGCAAAACCTGCTTTACTTGAACCAGTTATGAAGGTAGTGGTAGTCACACCTGAAGAGCATATGGGAGATGTTGTAGGCGACCTTAATAGAAGAAGAGGAATAATATTAGGAATGGATGATATAACTTCTGGTAAAGAAGTATCTTCAGAGGTTCCGCTTGCTGAAATGTTTGGTTACGCAACAGATCTGAGATCAGCGACTCAAGGTAGAGCAACTTTTACAATGGAATTCACTAAGTATGGTGAAGTCCCAAAAAATATAGCTGAGCAACTCAAAACATCATAAAAAGATAAAGAAGAAAACTGCATCATATATGTTGACAGTAAGGTTGTTAGGAGCTTAGAATACGCCACATTTTGCAATAAGCTAAATGTGAAAGAACTAATTTAATAGGTAGAAAAATAGGAATAAAATGGAGAATCAATCAATAAGAATAAGGCTAAAAGCTTTCGATTATAGACTGATTGATGCTTCAGCTAAATTGATAGTAGAAACAGTTAAAAAAACTGGTGCTGTTATAAATGGACCAATTCCTTTACCTGTTAAAAAAGAGAAGACAACAATTCTTAAATCACCGCATAAAGATAAAGATGCGAGGGATCAATATGAGATTGTTACTTATAAAAGACTTATGGATATAGTCGAACCAACTGATAAAACAGTTGATGCTTTAATGAAATTAGATCTATCCTCAGGGGTAGACGTTCAAATAAGCTTAGGTTAGTCCATTTTTTAACGCGAATGCGGCCATAGAGGGTTACAAGCCCCGTATATAGGAGATTAAATTGAGCATAGGCTTAATAGGAAATAAATCTGGAATGTCACGTCTTTTTCTTGAAGATGGTGAATCAATTCCCGTAACCGCAGTATCCGTCTGTGGTAATTTTGTTGCAGATATTAAGACAGCAGAAAATGATGGATATACATCATTAGTTGTTTCTAAAACAAAGAAATCAAATAATATTAATAAATCTAAAAGTGAATTTTATAAAAAAGTTAATCTCACTCCGGGAATTTTAGCTGAATTTAGATGCAATCCAGAACAAACAGGTGATTTTTCAGTTGGCAAGCATCTTAAAGCTGATATTTTTGAAATAGGTCAGTATGTTGACGTCACTGGCACTTCAAAAGGAAAGGGTTATGCTGGTGTTATTAAAAGACATAATTTTGCAATGCAAGATGCTACGCATGGTAATTCATTGTCACATAGAGCTCATGGTTCAATTGGCCAGTGTCAAACGCCAGGAAGAGTTTGGAAAGGTAAAAAAATGTCAGGTCACATGGGCAATGTTCAAAAAACAGTTCAAAACCTAAAGATTGTTGATCTAGATGTAGAAAACAGCATTATCTATATTAAAGGAGCAGTTCCTGGATTCAATGGGTCAGACTTGAAAATAAAACCAGCACTGAAAAGATCATGAAAATAGACTTATTATCAAAAACAAAAAACCAGAATATTGATATATCTGATTCTGCATTTGGAAGAGATTTTAACGAATCTCTTGTCCATCAAGCTGTAGTTAGTTTTATGGCTGGTTCAAGACAGGGATCTTCTCAACAAAAAACTAGATCAGATGTAAGAGGTGGTGGTAAAAAGCCATACAGACAGAAAGGTACGGGTCGTGCAAGAGCAGGTACTATAAGAAGCCCACTATGGAGAGGCGGTGGTGTTGCATTTGCTGCTAGACCTCGTGACTACAGTAAAAAGATTAACAAGAAGATGTACAGAGCGGCTATAAGGTCTATCTTTTCTGAATTGTTAAGACAGGAAAAATTAGTAGCTATTGAAAACCCTGTTCTTGAAAAACCAAAAACAAAAGACATAGCAAAATTTTTAAGTGAATTCTCTCTTAGTAAAGTCCTAATAATTACAGATGAAATAGATATTAACTTTTTTCTTTCAGTTAGAAATATTCCAAACGTAGATGTAATAACCGTTAGAGAAATAAATCCTGTTGTTTTACTAAAAGCTCAAAAAGTTGCAGTTACTGCTGAGGCTTTCAAGCAAATAGAGGAGTGGATAGATGCATAACGAGAAACTCTTTACACTTATAAAGGCACCAATAGTAACTGAGAAGTCTGCTAGGGTCGGAGAAGAACTAAAACAGTTTGTATTTAAGGTTGATTTATCTGCAAATAAAAGAGAAATAAAACAGGCAGTTGAAAAACTGTTTAAAGTTGAAGTTTTGAAAGTTACTACCTCAATTGTTAAAGGCAAAAGAAAAAGAAACAGAACTGGCCTATACAAAAGATCTAATTATAAAAAAGCATTTATTACTCTTGGAAAAGATTCTGAGATTCAACTTGAGGGTATTAATTAATCATGGCAATTATTAAAGCAAAACCTACTAGTCCAGGTAGACGTGGCGTTATTTCGGTTAAAACCGATCTTTATAAAGGCAAGCCTTTAAAATCACTAACACAGCCTAAGTCTAAAAATGGTGGTAGAAATAACAATGGAAGAATCACTGTCAGACACCAAGGCGGCGGTCATAAACAACATTATAGGATTATTGATTTTAAGAGAAACAAGCTAGACATACCAGCTGTAGTAGAAAGACTAGAATATGATCCAAATAGATCTGCTCATATTGCTCTACTGAAGTATAAAGATGGTGAGAGGAAATATATAATTGCTCCAAGTAAGTTGAATGTTGGAGACGAGATTATTTCTGCTGAGAAATGTGAAATTAAAGTTGGAAATTCAATGAAGCTAAAGGACATACCCTTGGGTACAAATGTTCATTGTGTTGAGCTAAAACCATTAAAAGGCGCTCAGCTTGCTAGAAGTGCTGGAACATCTGCTAGATTAATAGCAAAAGAAGGCATCTATGCAACTTTGAGACTCCAATCTGGAGAAACTAGAAAAGTCTTATGGGAGTGCAGAGCAACTCTTGGAGTAGTTTCAAATCAAGAAAATAATCTTAAATCACTTGGTAAAGCAGGTGCAAAAAGGTGGAGAGGAGTTCGACCTACAGTTCGTGGTGTTGCCATGAACCCTGTTGATCATCCACATGGTGGTGGTGAAGGTAGAACATCAGGTGGCAGGCACCCATCAACTCCATGGGGTATTCCCACTAAAGGATATAAAACACGTAAAAATCAGCGTACTGATGATTTAATAATTAGAAGAAGAGGAAGCAGGAAGTAATATGCCAAGATCACTTAAAAAAGGACCTTTCATAGATTTATCACTTGAAAAAAAAGTAGATGCAGCGGTTGCATCTAATGATAAAAGACCTATCAAAACATGGTCAAGAAGATCGATGATTAATCCATCAATGGTTGGCCTTACAATTGCTGTACATAATGGAAGACAACATATACCAGTCTATGTAAATGAAGATATGGTTGGTCATAAGCTTGGTGAGTTCTCTCTAACTAGAACTTTTAAAATGCACTCAGGCGACAGGAAGGCTAAATAATGGAAACTAGAGCTTATTTAAAAGGAACAAGATTATCACCTCAGAAGGCTGGACTAGTCGCTAATGCTATTAGAGGAAAGTCTGTACAAGATGCCATGGATTTCCTAGGTTTTAATAAACAAAAAGGTGCTGCAGTAATAAAAAAATTACTCGAATCTGCTATAGCTAACGCTGAGAATAATAATAAATCTGACATTGACTTGCTATCTGTTAAATCAATTATAGTTAATCAGGGAATGAGGTTAAAAAGAATGAAACCAAGAGCAAGAGGAAGAGCTGACAGAATTATTAAACCTACCTGCCATATTGAAATTATCTTATCTGAGGGGAGCAAGTAATGGGACAAAAAGTAAATCCAACCGGCTTTAGATTAGGAACAAGCAAAAAGCAAAATGCTAATTGGTATGCAAAAGGTAAAGCATTTTCTGAAAATCTTATACAAGACCTTAAAGTAAGAGAGTATTTCAAAGTTAAATTAAAAAATTCTTCTATAAGCAAAATAGAGCTAGAAAGATCTGCTGAAAATTTTGTTGTGTCAATTCATACCTCAAGGCCTGGAATAATAATTGGAAAGCGTGGTGAGGAAATCGATAATTTAAAAAAAGCTGTCGAAAAAATTGTAAAGAAAACAACTCAAATAAATATTAAAGAAGTTAAAAAACCTGATTTAGATGCAACTATTCTTGCTGAAGGTATAGCTCAACAGCTTGAAAGAAGAGTTATGTTTAGGCGTGCTATGAAAAGAACTGTCCAAAGCGCCTTAAGACAAAGTGCAAAGGGTGTAAGAGTAGAAGTATCCGGAAGATTAAATGGTGCAGAGATTGCCAGAACAGAGTGGTATCGAGAAGGTAGAGTTCCTCTTCATACCATAAGAGCTGACATTGACTATGGAACTGCAGAAGCTTTAACTACTTATGGAATCATAGGTGTAAAAGTTTGGGTCTTTAAGGGCGAGACTACAGAAGATCCTTACAAAGTCGATCAAGGAAGTTAATTATTATGTTACAACCAAAACAAACAAAATTTAGGAAGATGCACAAAGGCAGAAATAGAGGCCTTGCACAAAATGGAAACACTGTTGCGTTTGGAAGATTCGGTCTTGTCGCTTCTGATAGAGGAAGGATAACAGCTAGACAGATTGAAGCAGCTAGAAGAGCAATGACAAGGCACATTAAAAGAGGCGGAAATATTTGGATTAGAATTTTTCCAGACAAGCCAATAACAAAGAAACCTCTCGAAGTTCGAATGGGTAAAGGTAAAGGTAATGTTGAATATTGGGTGGCATTAGTACAACCAGGAAAAATAATGTTTGAGATGGCTGGAGTGACTGAAGAATTAGCAAGAGAAGCTTTTAAACTTGCCTCAGCTAAATTACCTGTAAAAACCCACTTTATTAGTAAGGACGTATAAATGAATAAAGAGTTTGCTGATTTAAGTAAGAAGAATAGTAAAGAGCTTGGTGCAGAACTTATTACTGCTAGAGAAGCTCAATTTACTTTACGAATTAAACATAAAACAGGTCAGTTAAATGAAACTAACCAGCTTGGAAATATTAAAAAGAAGATTGCTAGGATTAAAACATTGATTAATGCAAATAAATTAAAGGATGAAAAATAATGGAAAATTCTAATCCAAGAGTCTTGACAGGAATTGTAACCAGCAACAAAGCTGATAAAACTATCACTGTTCAGATAGAAAGAAAAGTTAAACATCCCCTGTATGGAAAGATTATAAAAAGGTCTACAAAGGTTCATGCTCACGATGAAGAAAATACTGCTGCTATTGGCGATATTGTAACTGTTCAAGAGTGCAGGCCTTTATCTAAAAGTAAAACATGGATGCTGGTAGATGCAAATAATGAAATATCAGTTGAACCAAATAAAGACAATACAGCCGAGGAGAGTGAATAATGATTCAAATGCAATCACTATTAAAAATAGCTGATAACAGCGGTGCTAGAAGCGTTATGTGCATAAAGGTTTTAGGCGGATCTAAAAGACGCTATGCAAACATTGGTGACGTTATAAAGGTAGCTGTAAGAGAAGCCATCCCAACTGGGAAAGTAAAAAAAGGCCAAGTGGTAGATGCGCTAATTGTTAGAACTAAGAAAGGTGTGAGAAGAAAAGACGGCTCTCTTATAAAGTTTGATGAAAATGCAGCTGTTTTAATTAATAATCAGAAAGCCCCAATTGGAACTAGAGTTTTCGGTCCAGTAACAAGAGAATTGAGAGATGGGAGTCACATGAAGATTTTATCATTAGCTCCAGAGGTACTATAAATGGGAAACATTACAACAAAACTAAGAACTGGTGATGAGGTTGTTGTCTTGGCTGGCCGAGATGTAGGAAAAACCGGAACTCTAAGGAAGATTTTTAAATCAAAAAATAAAGCAATAGTTACTGGCATTAACATGGTTAAAAAACATACTAAGCCAAATCCTGAAATGGGAGTAACCGGAGGTATTGTTGAACAAGAATCATCAATAGATCTATCCAATTTAGCCATATGGAATACAAATACAAAAGCGAAAGATAAGATTTCATATTCGAAAGACAAAGACGGCAATAAAATAAGATTATTCAAATCAAGCAATAAAGAGATTAAATAATGTCAAATCTAAAAGAAACTTATAAAAAAGAACTAATACCTGTTCTACAAGAAAAGCTAGGCATGAAAAATGTTATGGCTGTTCCAAAGCTTACTAAGGTAGTCATAAATATGGGAGTTGGCGAGGCTGCAAACGATAAAAAGCACCTTGAATCAGCTGTGCAGAATCTTACTGTTATAGCTGGACAAAAACCAGTTATAACAAAAGCTAGAAAATCTGTAGCAAGTTTTAAGATTAGAGAAGGATGGCCTTTAGGATGCAAGGTTACCTTGAGAGGAAATAAGATGTACGAATTCATGGAAAGGCTAATAAATATTGCAATTCCTAGGGAGAGAGACTTTAGAGGACTAAACCCTAAATCATTTGATGGACAAGGTAATTATAATTTTGGAATTAAAGAACAAATAATATTTCCAGAAATCAATTACGACAATATAGATAATATTAGAGGTATGGATATATGCATTAATACCTCTGCTACAAACAAGGAAGATGCAAAAGCTTTATTAGAAGTTTTAGAATTCCCATTTAAAAAATAGGTATAAATTTATGGCTAAAAAATCAATGATCGCAAGAGAAACAAAGAGGATAAAGACTGTTGCAAGATATGCAGAAAAAAGAGCATCGCTAAAAGCAATTTTTTCAGACCTTAACTTGCCCAGCGAAGAGAGATATGAGGCATACAAGAAGTTTCAACAACTTCCAAGAAATGCAAGTCCCTCAAGAGTAGTTAGAAGATGTCAGGTAACTGGAAGACCTCACGCTGTATATAGAAAATTTGGGCTAAGCAGAATTAAGCTCAGAGAAGCAGCAATGAGAGGCGACATTCCAGGTTTAGTAAAATCAAGTTGGTAATAATATGAGTTTTCAAGATCCCATTTCAGATTGTTTAACAAGAATACGTAACGGGCTTATGCGTGGAAAAGTTCATGTAGATGCACCTTACTCAAAATTAAAACATGAACTAGTTAATGTATTAGTTAATGAAGGCTACCTTAAAGGCTGTGAAAAAACAGATAGTGAAGGAAAGCCAATAATTAAAATTGCTCTTAAGTATCATAACGAGAAGCCAGTGATAAAAAATATTTCAAGAGTTAGCAAGCCAAGCTTGAGAAAGTACTCGGCCTCTTCAGACTTGAAGCAGGTTAAAAATGGTCTGGGATCTTTTATAGTCTCTACCAACCAAGGGCTTATGACAGATAAAGATGCTAAGACAAAAAATATTGGCGGCGAAATTCTATGCGAGGTATTTTAAATGTCTAGAGTTGCAAAAAATCCAATTTCTATTCCTGAAGGTGTTTCGCTTTCGATTGACTCTAACATTGTTAGTGTTAAAGGAAAGCTTGGAGAAATGTCATTAGAGCTATCAGATTCAATCTCAGTGGAGCTTGATGAAAGTATTGCTAATGTAAAATACGATGAAAAATCACAACAATCAACTGCACTTGGAGGAACTTCAAGGGCACTTATTAACAATATGGTAATTGGTGTTTCTGTTGGTTTTGAAAAAAAACTTGAACTAAAAGGTGTTGGTTATAGAGCAAAAGCATCTGGTAAGTTGCTTGAATTAACGTTGGGTTTTTCTCATCCCGTTAAGTATCAACTTCCTGAAGAGGTTAGTGTGGAAACACCATCTCAAACTGAGGTTGTTTTAAAAAGCTATAACAAACAAGCATTAGGTCAGGCTGCCGCAGAAATTAGAGCATTTAGACCTCCAGAACCTTATAAAGGAAAAGGTGTGAAATATGCTGACGAGACTATCAGAAGAAAAGAAGCTAAAAAAGCTGCAGGAGGTGCGTAATGAGCATTAAAAATCTTTCAAGATTAAGAAGAGCAAAAAAAACAAGAATGAAGATTAGGCATCAATCATCACCTAGGCTTTCAGTTTTTAGATCATCTCAGCATTTCTATGCTCAGATATTTGATAGTTTAGGTACTACTGTAATTGCTTCAGCATCAACTGTTGAAAAAGATATAGATGAAAAATCTAATAATGTAAAAGCTGCAGAGGCTGTAGGAAAGAAGGTTGCAGAAAGGGCTTTAGAAAATGGCGTAACAAAGGTTGTTTTTGATAGATCTGGTTACAAATATCACGGTCGTATAAAAGCGCTTGCAGATTCAGCAAGAGATGCTGGATTGGAGTTTTAATTAAAAAATATTATGAAAGACAATAGAAACAATACAAATAATCAACAGCAAGACGCTTTAGAAGAAAAGTTAGTTCAAGTTAACAGAGTAGCTAAAGTTGTAAAAGGTGGAAGAATTTTTGGCTTTACCGCATTAACAGTGGTTGGCGATGGTAATGGTCGAGTTGGTTTTGGAAGAGGTAAGGCAAAAGAAGTGCCTATAGCAATCCAAAAAGCAATGGAAAATGCTAGAAGAAGTATGGTTGAAGTTGAACTAAACAACACTACTATATGGTACCCAATCAAAGCCAAGCACGGATCTGCTAATGTTTACATGCAACCAGCATCCGAAGGTACTGGTATTATTGCTGGTGGAGCTATGAGGGCTGTTCTTGAGCTTGCTGGAGTGCAGAACGTATTGGCAAAATGTTATGGATCTACCAATCCTGTCAATGTAGTAAGAGCTACCATTAATGCTTTAAGCGCAATGGAATCCCCTGAAACAGTTGCTAGTAGAAGAGGTATTAAAGTAGAGAAAATATCATGAGTAAAGCTAAAACTATAAATATTAAATTAATCAAGAGCGGCATTGGAAGAATGAAAAGGCATAAGTTATGCATAAAAGGCCTGGGATTCAAAAAACTAAATCAAACAGTAACTGTAATTGATACACCTAGCAATAGAGGATTGATTAACAAAATATCAGACATGATAGAAATTCAGGAATAATAAGATGAGCGAAACTGAAAATAAAACTTTAGCCCTTAATACAATATCGGATGAAAGCACCTCTAAAAATAGAAAGAGAGTTGGAAGAGGTATTGGCTCAGGGACTGGTAAGACTGCTGGAAGGGGTCATAAGGGTCAAAAATCTAGATCCGGAGGAAATGTAAGACCAGGTTTTGAGGGTGGACAAATGCCTTTACAACAAAGGCTGCCAAAATTTGGTTTTTCATCAAGAAAAAATAATAATCTAAAGGAAGTTAATCTAAAAACAATTAACGGAATGGAAACAGTAAATATCGATACTCTTAAAGAAAGTAAAGTTATTGGAAAGGCAGTAAAGAAAGTAAAGATTTTTGGTGATTTTGAAGTAACTTCAAAAATGAATATTGAAGGAATAAAAGTTACCAAAGGAGCAAAAGCTTCAATTGAGAAGGCTGGAGGATCTGTTAAAGGATAATTATGGCAGATCAAGGAACAGGAATGAGCGATCTCTGGAAAAGACTTAGGTTTGTCTTCATGGCTATTGTTGTCTATAGAATTGGTACACACATTCCAATTCCGGGAATTGATCCTGACAGACTAGCACAGTTATTTGAACAGAATCAGGGAACGATTCTTGATATGTTTAATATGTTCTCAGGTGGTGCTTTAGAAAGAATGAGTATTTTTGCTCTTAACGTAATTCCATATATATCTGCTGCAATTATCATGCAGCTATTTTCAAACTCAATTCCTTATTTAATTGAGCTTAAGAAAGATGGTCAGGCGGGACGAAATAAAATTACTCAGTACACAAGATATGGAACTGTATTACTTGCATTTATTCAAGCCTCAGCTCTTGCAGTAACACTATCAGCAAGTGGCCTAGCCTTCGCTCCAGGCACATCATTCTTTATTTCAGCAGTATTTTCTGTTGTAGCTGGAACAGTTTTTCTTATGTGGCTTGGTGAGCAAGTCTCCGAAAGAGGTATAGGTAATGGAATATCTATTATTATTGCAACAAGTATTTTAACTGGTATTCCTGGAGCTATTGGACAAGCTCTAGAACAATCAAGACAAGGAGATCTAAATATCTTGTTATTAATTGGCATAGGCCTATTAGCAATGGTTGTAATTGCTATCGTTGTATTCATAGAAAGAGGGCAAAGAAGAATCACAGTTAATTACGCACAAAGACAGCAAGGCAGAAGAATGATGCAAGCTCAAACTAGCCATCTTCCTTTCAAAGTTAATATGGCAGGTGTTATTCCAGCTATTTTTGCTAGTACATTCCTTTTATTTCCAGCTTCATTGTCAACTTGGTTTGGTCAAAGCGACTCATTAGGATTCTTACAAAGTATTTCATTAGCATTAAATCCAGGACAGCCGTTGTATATCCTTGTATTTGCTACATTGATTATATCCTTTTGCTTTATCTGGCTAGCTTTAACCTTTAATACAAAAGAGGTATCCGATAACCTCAAGAGATCAGGTGCGTACATTGCTGGAATAAGACCTGGAGAACAAACTGCAAACTATATAGATGCTGTTCTTGCAAGATTAACCGTTTTTGGAGCCATCTATTTAACTCTAATATGCTTATTGCCACTAGCTCTGATAAATTTTGCTGGAGTATCATTCTATTTTGGAGGAACATCAGTTTTAATTATTGTTGTTGTTCTTATGGACTTCATGGCACAAGTACAATCTCATTTAATGTCAGGTCAATACGCGTCATTAATGAAAAAAGCAAACCTAAAAAACTACAAAAGATAATATGAAAGTTAAAGCATCAGTAAAAAAAATATGCAGAAATTGCAAAATAGTGAGACGAAATGGTGTCTTATTTGTAATCTGTAAAACAGACAAAAAACATAAACAAAGGCAAGGTTAAGTTATGGCAAGGATAGCAGGCGTAAATATTCCAGAAAACAAACATGTAGAGATTTCTCTTACACATATATTTGGTATTGGCAGAACTTCTGCACAAACCATATGCAAAGATCTAAAGATAGATTTTACTAGGAAAGTATCTGACTTAACTGAGGATGAAATTGAGCTAATAAGAGGCTCTATAGCTAAAGTAATAGTTGAGGGTGATTTAAGAAGAGAAATCAGCACAAATATAAAAAGATTGATGGATTTAAAATCCTACAGAGGTGTTAGGCATAGAAGAAAGCTCCCAACAAGAGGTCAGAGAACTAAAACTAACGCAAGAACAAGAAAAGGCGCTAAAAAACCAATGAGAGGTTAATTAAATGGCAGTAAAAGGTAAAAAATCTAAGAAAATTGTAACTGATGGTGTTGCGCACATACATTCATCTTTCAACAATACAATAGTAACTATCACAGATAAACAGGGCAATACAATATGTTGGGCTACTTCTGGAGGCTCGGGGTTTAAAGGCTCTAGAAAGAGCACTCCTTTTGCAGCACAGATAGCAGCAGATAAAGCTGGAACAGCTGCTAAAGAGTTTGGAATGATAAATTTAGATGTAAAAGTTAAAGGTCCTGGCGGAGGAAGAGAATCCGCTATCAGATCTTTGAATGCATGTGGTTTAAAGATTAAAAGCATCACGGATGTAACACCATTACCCCATAATGGCTGCAGACCATCTAAAAAAAGAAGAGTTTAACGGAGAAGTAAATGGCAAGATATAGAGGACCATCACTAAGGCTTTCACGAAGAGAGGGAACAGATTTGTTCTTGAAAAGTGGAGTAAGAGCAATTGAATCTAAATGTAATATGGATTCACCTCCAGGTGCAGCACAGGGTGCTAGACGTGGTAGGCTTTCAGATTATGGATTACAGCTAAGAGAGAAACAGAAAGTTAGAAGAATGTACGGCGTTCTAGAAAAACAGTTTAGAAATTACTACAAAAAAGCTGCTTCTCAGAAAGGTAATACAGGTGAAAACCTTCTATCCCTTTTAGAAACAAGGCTTGATAATGTTATTTATAGAATGGGTTTTGGGTGTACAAGAGCTGAAGCTAGACAAATGGTTTCACATAAAGCTTTTAAGGTAAATGGCCAAGTTGTAAACATACCTTCATATCAAGTTCAAGATGGTGATGAGATTGAGGTTAGAGAGGCTAAAAAAGCACATCTAAGAATAGCATCTGCTCTTAAGATTGCAGCAACAAGAGAAGAATGCGATTGGGTTGAGGTTGACGACAAGAATTTAAAAGGAGTATTTAAATCAGCTCCAGATAGAGCAGATTTAGGAACAGAAATTAACGAAAATCTTATTATTGAGCTTTACTCAAAATAAGTAATTAAGGCGGATATAATTATGCAAACATCAGTAATCGACTTACTAGTCCCAACAGAAATTCAAGTTGATGATACTTCATCTACTTTGTCAAAAGTTACATTAGAACCACTTGAGAGAGGTTTTGGACATACTCTTGGTAATGCACTAAGAAGAGTTCTACTTTCATCTATGCCTGGAGCTGCAGTAACAGATGTTGTTATAGACGGAATAACTCATGAGTACAGCACAATTGAAGGTGTTAGAGAGGACGTAATTGATATCCTACTTAATATCAAAGAAATGCCTGTAAAGGTTATCGAAGGTGATACAGCTGAAATAGTTTTAGATGTAACAGGCCCATGCGATGTCCTAGCTTCTTCTTTTGAAGTTCCTGGTAATGTTGAATTGGTTGATCAAGACTTTCATGTAGCATCAATTATTGACAAAGTTAATTTAAAAATGACCCTTACTGTTAAAACAGGGAGAGGTTATGAGCCTGCTGACTTGAGAGATGATGAGGATAGAATTGTAGGTGGACTAAAAGTTGATGCATCTTACAGCCCTGTAAAAAGAGTTTCATATACTGTAGATAATGCAAGATTCGAGAAAAGAACGGACTTGGACAAACTACTAATTGAGCTTGAGACTGACGGTACTGTAGATCCAAAAATGGCTATAGAGCATGCAGCTACTATATTTCAGCAACAACTAAGTGCTTTTGTAGATCTAGATGCAATTGCTGAGCAGGAAGCCAAGAAAGATCAAAATGATTTTGATCCTCTATTGCTTAGATCTATTGAAGAGCTTGAATTAACAGTAAGATCAACAAACTGTTTAAAAGCTGAAAGTATTTTCTTAATAGGAGATCTTATTCATAGATCAGAATTTGATTTATTAAAAACACCAAATCTTGGCAAAAAATCACTTAATGAAATTAAAGACGTATTAGCTTCTAAAAATCTTTCATTAGGTATGACTGTAGAAAATTGGCCACCACTAGGATAAAAAATGAGACATAGAAAAGCAGGAAGAAAACTTAATAGAAACTCATCTCACAGAAAAGCTCTGTTAAAGAATCTTTCTATTGCGCTTATAGAGCAAGATATTATTAGAACAACTCTACCCAAAGCTAAAGAACTAAGAAAATTTGTAGAGCCTTTAATTACTATGGGTAAAACAGATACTGTTGCAAATAGAAGACATGTATTCAGCAAACTTCGTTCAGATGCCGCTGTTGCAAAGCTATTTACTACCATTTCTGTTAATTCAAAAGATAGAAAAGGTGGCTATACCAGAATAATTAAAGCTGGATTTAGACCAGGCGATAAAGCAGATATGGCCTATATTGAGCTTGTAGATCGAAACACTGAAACAGTTGTCGAAAACAGTGATGATTTAAAAGAAGGTTCAGCAGCTTAATTTTTTAAAATATCTTTTAAAAAGGCTCCAGTATAGGAGCCTTTTTTATTTGAGACATCCTCTGGAGTCCCCTCAGCAACAATTGTTCCACCCTCACTTCCTCCTTCTGGACCTAAATCAATAATCCAATCAGCTGTTTTTACAACATCTAGGTTATGTTCAATTACAACAATTGTATTTCCTTGTTCTTTAAGTCTATTTAGTACATTCATCAATAACTCAATATCTGCAAAATGAAGTCCCGTTGTTGGCTCGTCTAAAATAAATAAAGTCTTACCAGTGCTGCGTTTAGATAGCTCTTTAGCAAGCTTAATTCTTTGAGCTTCGCCTCCTGAAAGTGTTATTGCAGATTGCCCGAGAGTAATATACCCAAGACCGACATCATTTAGGGTTACTAACTTTTTCTTTATAGCGGGGTGAGCATCAAAAAAATCAAGAGCTTCCTCTACTGTCATATTTAAAATATCACTTATGTTTTTTTCTTTAAATTTTACTTCTAATGTTTGTTCGTTATATCTATCACCATTACAAACATCACACTTTACATAAACATCTGCTAAAAAGTGCATTTCAACCTTCGTCATACCATCACCTTGACAGGCCTCACATCTCCCACCTTTTACATTAAAACTAAATCTTCCAGGCTTATAACCTCTAGATCTAGCCTCAACAGTCTGAGAGAGCAAATCTCTAATGTGAGAAAACAACCCAGTATAAGTTGCTGGATTAGACCTTGGCGTTCTGCCAATTGGAGATTGATCAATATTAATCACCTTATCAAGATGCTCCAGTCCTTCAACTTTTTCGCATTTAATTTCTTTGGTTAGCTTTGATTTATTAAGCATAAATGAACTAAGCGGAAGAAGGGTTTGGTTAATAAGAGATGACTTACCAGAACCAGAAACACCAGTTATGCATGTAAATAAACCTACTGGGATACTTGCTGAAACATTCTGAAGATTGTTCTCATTAGAATTAACTATAGTAATAAATTTTTCTGAGCATGGCTTTCTCTTTTTTGGAATGACTATTTGCCTCTCACCAGAAAGATATTTTGCAGTTATGGAGTTTGGATTGTTAAGTATGTCTTCAAGCGAACCTTCTGCACATATCTCGCCACCATGTTTACCTGCACCAGGGCCTATATCAATTATATGATCTGCACATCTAATAGCTTCCTCATCATGCTCTACAACTATAACCGTATTGCCTAGATCTTTAAGATTATTTAATGTTTTAATAAGCTTTTCATTATCTCGTTGATGAAGTCCAATTGACGGCTCATCTAGAACGTATGTCACACCAACTAAGCCAGATCCAATTTGACTTGCTAACCTAATTCGCTGAGCCTCTCCTCCTGATAAACTTTCTGCACTTCTTTCTAAGGTCAGGTAACTCAATCCAACATCTTCAAGGAAAGTTAGTCTATCGGAAATCTCTTTTAAAATTTTCTCAGCAATTTTTAACTCAGACCCTTTTAAGTTCATATTTTCAATAAATTTAGCAGCATCATTTATTCTTAAAGATGTAATAGAACCAATTGGAGTCTTATTAATAAAAACATTTCTTGAAATTCTGTTTAACCTAGATCCATTACAAACATTACATGAACTTTTAGACATTAGTTTTGATAATTCTTCTCTTATATATTCTGAATCAGTTTCTTTGAATCTTCTTTCTGTGCTTGGAATAATTCCTTCAAATTTATGTTTTCTAACTATCTTACTTCCACTTCTAAACCTATGAGAAAAATCTACTTTATCTTTAGAGCCCCAAAGAATTATTTTTTTAATTTCATCAGGATAATCTTTCCATGCGGTTGTTAGGCTAAAATTAAAATGACTACTTAGGCACTTAAGTTGATAGAAATAGAATCTATTTCTTCTTGTCCAGCCTTTTATTGCTCCATTGCTTATGGATACATCTTCATCTTGTATCAATCTTTTTTCATTGAAATATTGTATGACCCCCAAGCCATCACATTTCTCACAAGCACCATAGGGATTATTGAATGAAAACATTCTAGGCTCTAGTTCCGGAATACTATAACCACACTTTGAACAAGAAAAATTAGATGAAAATAATTGTATATTTTGTTCATTGTCTATTTCTTCAATTTCAACCAATCCGTCTGATAAAAACAAGGATGTTTCTATTGATTCTGACAGCCTAGATCGACCCTCTTCTGTTTTTTTTAAAACCACCCTGTCAATAACTGCTGAAATATCATGCTTTTTATTTTTTTCAAGCTCCGGAAATTCTTCAATAGGGTACACAACTCCATTTACCTTTACTCTTACATAACCAGCTTTTCTAAGCTCTTCATATACAGAATTATGCTCGCCTTTCTTTCCTCTCACTAGGGGAGCTAAAACCATTAGCTTTGCACCATCTGCCATTTTAAAAATATCGTTACAGATTTCGCTAACTGTTTTTGCCTTTAATTCTTCATTATGATCAGGACAAATCGGCGTTCCAACTCTCGCATATAAAAGTCTTAGATAGTCATATATTTCCGTTACAGTCCCAACGGTTGACCTTGGGTTATGAGAGGTTGCTTTCTGCTCTATCGAAATTGCAGGCGATAAACCTTCAATTTGATCAACATCTGGTTTTTCCATCATCGATAAGAACTGCCTAGCATAAGTTGATAGTGATTCTACGTACCTTCTTTGCCCTTCTGCATAAAGAGTATCAAAAGCAAGAGAAGATTTTCCGGAACCAGATAACCCTGTAATTACTACTATTTTGTTACGAGGTATTTCTAGGCTTATATTCTTTAAATTATGAGTTCTAGCACCTTTAATGTAAATATTGTCCATAAGAAGAAATAATCCGTGATGAAAAAATTAATTTGAGTTAAACTTCATAGAATATTATAAGAGGTTATTATGAGTAGAGGCGTAAATAAAGTTATTTTAGTTGGAAATTTAGGTCAAAAGCCTGAAATGAGATATACAGCAACACAGTCAGCTGTTGCCAATCTATCAATAGCAACTACCGAATCATGGAAAGATAAAGAAAGTGGTGAGATGCGTGATAAGACAGAGTGGCATAGGGTTGTTTTTTTTGGAAAGCTAGCAGAGATAGTTGAAAAATATTTAGACAAAGGATCTAGCATATATATTGAAGGAAAGTTACAAACAAGAAAATGGCAAGATAAATCTGGTGCAGATAGATGGACAACCGAGATAGTAGGAAATGAATTAACAATGCTTGGTTCAAGAAATACTCAATCTGAATCTCCTATGAACAATAATCAATCTGAATCTCCATTCCCTTCTGAGGGCGATTCAGGCTCGGGCTTAACCGATGATGATATTCCTTTTTAAGGAAATCAATAATTGAATCTATCAACTCTTCTTTTTGAGGAAAGCAACTCAGTTGCGCTTATTACATTAAATAGGCCTAAAAAGCTTAATGCTTTTAATCAATCAATGCTTAAAGATTTTATAACTGTTTTAGATCACTGTGATGCTGATGATCATATTAAAGTTATTGTTATAACCGGAGCAGGAAGAGCATTTTGTTCTGGAGCTGACCTTTCTGCAGGAAAAAATACCTTTAATGCTGAGTTTGATAATACTAAATCTTATTCAGAAGATTTTAATAGAGACTCAGGAGGAATATTGACATTAAGAATGTTAAACAGCCTCAAACCTATACTCATTGCATGCAATGGCCCTGCTGTAGGAGTTGGAGCGACGCTGCAACTAGCAGCCGATATAAGGATAGCCTCAACGAATGCAAGTTTTAGCTTTCCATTTGCTAGAAGAGGAATTGCTCCAGACGCTTGCTCAAGCTGGTTTCTTCCAAAAATAGTTGGAATATCAAAAGCATTAGAGTGGTCATATTCAGGAGAGAAGGTCCTACCAGATGATGCACATAAAACAGGATTAATATCATACTTAACTAATCCTAATGACCTAATACCAAAAACACTGAATATAGCTAACAAGATAATTATTAATTCATCACCTGTTTCAATAGCAACTACACGTCAAATGATGTGGTCGCTTTCATCATATCCTTCTCCCGAGGAAGCGCATATTATTGATAGTAAGGTTATTCAATCAAGAGGCGCTTCAACTGATGCTATCGAAGGAGTTATGTCTTTTTTAGAAAAGCGTAATGCAGTTTTTCCTAATAAAGTTTCTAAAGATATGCCAGATGTTTATCCATGGGTAAAATCAAAATTTGAAGAGGAGGACTAAAGTGTTGTTTGATAAATACACTCTTAATAAAACTGAATTAAGAAATCGAATTGTAATGGCTCCAATGACAAGAAACATGTCTCCAGGAGGCGTGCCAACACAAGATGTAATTGATTACTATGAAAGAAGGGCAAGAGCAAAGGTTGGTCTTATCATTACCGAAGGAATAGAGGTAAGCCATGACGCATCAAGCGCTTACCCAAATGTTCCAAGGCTTGATAGCGATTCTTCTAAAGACGCATGGAAAGCTCTAGTTAATGGCATTAAGGCAAATGATGGAGCTGTGATAGGGCAGCTATGGCATTGTGGCGGGTTTAGGAAGCCAGGCATGGGCCCTAATCCAAAAGTTCCAGGGCATACCGCCTCAGGCTTAACAAGGCCTGGCAAAAATGTTGCACATGCAATGACAGTTAAAGATATAAATGAAACTATAAATGCATATGCCGAAGATGCAAGAACATGCGAAGAAATTGGTTTTGATGGCATTGAAATTCACGGCGCACATGGATATCTTATTGATAACTTTTTATGGGAAGGAACAAATCATAGGATTGACGATTATGGGGGCAGCATCGAAAAAAGAGCTAAGTTTGCCTCAGAGATTGTTAAAGCCATTAGAGCAAATGTCAGCAAGGACTTTATTGTTGGGTTTAGGTTTTCACAATGGAAACAGCAAGACTACACAGCAAGACTGGCTAGAGATGCCATAGAGTTAACCAGAATGCTTAGTGGTCCAATTGATTCAGGGCTTGATTATTTACATTCAAGCATGAGGAGATATTGGGAAAGTGAGTTTGATGAAAACAATAATAATTTAGCATATTGGACTAAAAAAATATCAAAATTACCAACAATAAGTGTTGGAAGTGTCGGTTTAGACTCAGACTTTACTGACATGACAGCTCCGGCAGAAGTTTCAGGAATTGAAAGAGTGATTGAAGATATATCTGTTAGAAAATATGACCTTGTTGCAGTTGGAAGAGCTCTGTTGGCTGATCATGAGTGGGTGTTAAAAATGCAAGAGGGAAGGCTGAATGAAATTAAACCATATACATCAAATACCCTCAAAGAGTTTTATTAACTAATATCTTGAAAGAATAAGTGTTGCGTTAGTTCCACCAAAACCAAATGAATTGCTCATAACATTATCAAGTTTCTGTTCACGAGTTTCCTGATTAATATTAAGTCCATTAGCCTCATCTACTAAATTAGTAATATTTATTGATGGAGCGATGAAACCTTCATTAATCATCATTATTGAATAAATTGCCTCTTGTGCACCTGTTGCTCCCAAAGAATGTCCTGTCATAGATTTTGTAGAGCTTATAATTGGCGCATCACTCCCAAACACACGCTGAATTGCACCTAGCTCAGCCAAATCTCCAACTGGAGTACTTGTTCCATGTGCATTTATATAATCTACAGAGCCTCCAGAGGACTTTAATGCACCTTGCATACATCTTTCAGCCCCCTCACCAGAAGGAGCAACCATGTCATACCCATCAGAATTAGCAAAATAACCTGATAAAGTTGCCAAGATGTTTGCACCTCTTTTTTTTGCATGCTCTTCCTCTTCGAGAACTAACATTCCAGCGCCTCCTGAGATAACAAAACCATCTCTATTTTTATCAAAAGCCCTAGATGCAAGATCCGGTGTTTCATTGAAATTGGATGATAGAGCTCCCATGGCATCAAAGAGGCTTGATGAACTCCAATGCTCATCCTCACCTCCACCAACTATAACAATATCCTGCTGCCCAGATTTAATTAAATCAGACCCGTGACCAATACAATGAGCGCTGGTAGAGCATGCAGAGGAGATAGAGTAGTTAACACCTTGTAATTTAAATGCTGTTCCCAATATTGCAGCAACAGTACTACCCATTGTTTTTGTCACTGCATATGGGCCAACTCTCTTAGGCCCTTTTTCTCTTGTTATATCTGCGGTGACAGTTTGCGTTCTTGTAGATGCGCCACCAGAACCCGCAACAATACCAACCCTAGGATTTGAAAGAGCATCTTCTGATATGCCTGACATTTCTATTGCATCTAATGCTGCAAGGTAGGAGTATGCAGCAGTTTCACCCATAAATCTTAAAAGCTTTCTATCTATTAAACCTTTTAATTCAATATTCATACTTCCTGATACATGACTTCTAAAATTCATTTCCTTGTATATATCATTTGCAACTATGCCTGATTTGCCATTTTGCAAACTATCCAAAACTTCAACATAGGTATTACCAATACAAGATTTAATACCTATTCCTGTTACAACTACATTTTTCATTAAAAATTACTCGTATCTTTAAATAAGCCTACTTTAAGATTTTCAGCTGAATATACTTCTCTACCATCAACAAACATTTTACCATTTGCCAATCCTAATACAGCACCTCTATTAATAACTCTTTTTATATCTAGTTCATATCTTACTTTTTTTGCTGTAGGGAGCACCTGACCAAAAAACTTAATTTTTTCCGCACCAAGAGCTCTCCCAACTCCTGGCAATCCTGACCATAACAAAAAGAAGCCAAGCAATTGCCACATTGCATCTAAACCAAGACACCCTGGCATTACTGGGTCACCTTTAAAATGACAATCAAAGAACCATAAATCAGGTTTTATATCTAGTTCTGCAATAATTTTACCCTTACCAAATTGACCACCATCATTGTTAATTAAGGATATTAGATCAAACATGAGCATGTTGTCAGAAGGGAGTTTCCCATCCTCCTTACTAAATAAATTACCATTAGCACATTCAATAATGGATTCTTTTGAATAATAATTTTCTGGACTAAAGGTCATTTTTTTCTATTTAGCGAGTTATCTAACAAGTTTAACATCTCATCATTAACAATTTTATTTTTTATTGAGCATGCAGATACCTCAGCTTTTTTCATAAAGCTAATAGCTAAATTTTCAGTCTCTTCCAATCCACCTAATTTCAAAACTAACTCATAAAGTTTTATATTGTCTATGGAATCATCACCTAAGAATTTTTTTAATTCTTTTTTTTCAGCAGAGCTTCCATTTAGATATGCAAAGTAAAAAGGATACGTTATTTTTTTTTCCTTAATATCCTGAAAGTTTGGTTTTCCAGAATAGCTATCTATTTGATAATCCAATAAGTCATCTTTAATTTGAAATAAAATGCCAAGATTTTTTGAAAAATTAGTAGAATGTTTAATATAGCTTCTAGTTCCACCAGCTAATATAGCTCCAGATTTTGCCGCAGCCTCAAAAAGTCTTCCTGTTTTAAAGTAGCTAATTTTTAAAAGGTAAGGTAGATCTATATTTATATTATTTATTGAGTCTAATTGAATCAGTTCGCCTTTAGAAATATCATTTGTGGCATCTGAAAGCTCTTCAAGAATCTTCATATTATCAAGACCAACCATCATCATAAATGCTTTTGAGTATATGTAATCACCAATAAGCACACTATGTGAATTAGTCCATATACTATTCACAGATGCATTACCTCTTCTTACCGCCGATGAGTCAACAACATCATCATGAACCAATGTAGCAGTATGTAATAGCTCAATAACTGCAGCCAATTTTAATCTTTTTACGCCTTTTCTTCTATCAATAGAAGAGGTCAGTAAAGATAAGCGAGCCCTTATCTGTTTCCCACTTGATTTAAATATATAGTCATAAAGATTAGAAATAATCTCCTCTTCAATGATCTCATTTTTAAGAACTTTTCTTACTAGTAGTAATTCTTTATTTAAATTATTAATCTTCCGAACCCTGTATTAAATTAATTAAAGCAAAATTATACATAAGTATTGATAAATTCTTCATTAAAGCGTATATTTTGCCACCTTTAGAGATATTAATATGTATGCAGTAATAGAAACAGGCGGAAAACAACACAAAATAGAAAAAGGTATGAAATTACCTGTAGATTTATTAAAGGATGAGCCAGGCTCAAAAGTTACCTTTGATAATGTTTTACTATATGTTGATGGTGAAAATGTCGAGATAGGACAACCTTATCTTGCAAATGTTAAAGTCACTGCTGAAGTTGTAGATATCGTAAAGTCAGAAAAAATATCAGTTCTTAGATTTAGAAGAAGAAAGCATAGCATGAGAAAAATAGGCCATAGAGCTAGACATTCTCAAGTTGAAATCAAAGATATTAAAATAGAGAGCAAATAATGGCACATAAAAAAGCAGGTGGTTCCAGTAAGAACGGAAGAGATTCCAACGCCAAAAGACTTGGCGTAAAAAGATTTGGCGGACAAACAGTTAAGGCTGGTGAGATTCTTATTCGTCAAAGAGGAACTAATACACATCCTGGTATAAATGTAGGCATAGGCAAAGACGATACTTTATTTGCTAAAGCTGAAGGGGTTGTTCAATTTACTTATAAAGGCCCTAAAAGTAGAAAAACTGCCAACGTTATACCTGCATAACGTTTTTTAAAGCCCCATGAATTTTATAGACGAGGCCTTTCTCGAAGTTAGGGCTGGAAATGGTGGCGCCGGCGCATCAAGTTTTAGAAGAGAAAAATACATACCTTTCGGCGGCCCCGATGGCGGAGATGGTGGAAAGGGTGGAAATATTGTATTTAAAGTAAATAAAAACAAAAACACATTAATAGATTTTCAAAATAAAAGGGTTTTTATTGCCAAAAATGGTAGGCCAGGTTCTGGAAAAAATAAATCAGGAGCGGCCGCTGAAGATATGGTTATCGACATTCCTAAAGGAACCGTAATATACGATGACTTTTCAAACGAGGAGTTAATCGACTGCTGCGATTCAGATATATCATACACAGTAGCTATAGGTGGCGATGGGGGTCAGGGTAACGCTAGATTTAAATCTAGTACAAATCAATCTCCTAGAAAGTTTACGCTAGGGTTTGAGGGTGAGATAAGAAATATAAGGCTTGAATTAAAATCTCTTGCTGATGTTGGTTTGGTTGGATTTCCTAATGCAGGAAAATCAACATTCTTAAATAGAGTTTCTTCTGCAAGACCTAAGATCGGAAGCTATCCCTTTACAACACTGAGGCCTCATCTAGGAACTATTCAAGGTTCAGATTCAAGCTATGTCATAGCAGATATTCCTGGATTAATTGAAGGCGCATCAGATGGTGCGGGATTAGGTATAAAATTTCTTCAGCATATTTCAAGAACAGGTTTATTGCTTATATTTGTTGATCTATTTGCAACAGATGAAAATGATCCAGTTGAGCAAATAGAATTACTTAAGAATGAGTTAAGTAAGTATAAGGAAGATTTGACCCAAAAAGTTTCATGGATAGTTTGTAATAAAATAGATTTGATGCAAGAAAGTGAAGTTGAAGCAATATCAAAAAGTATTCAAGAAAAATTAGGTATAAATAAAGAAGATATATTTTTTATTTCAGCAGCCACTGGCGAGGGAACGAAAGAAATTCTTCAATCTCTTGAAGAGGTAATTGCAAAAGAAAGAGAGGAATTATCCTAGGTTTTTTACCGCTTTTGATAGTCTGCTTTTTGTTCTAGCGGCAGCATTTTTATGTATAACTTTTTTTGAAGCTGAGGAATCTAACACTTTTTCTGCTTTAACAAGGTTTTCTTTAGCCTTAACAGCATCGTTTTCATCAATACTTGCACGAACTGCTTTTACAGCTGTTCTTACTACTGATCTCTGAGCATGCCTTAGCTTGTAAGTCTGTGCATTTTGTTTTGCTCTTTTGCTTGCTTGTTTTGAGTTAGCCATAATTAATAAATTTTAAAGAACCGTAGTTTAATGATCTAAGATAGATATGTCTAGAAAAATGTAAATAATTTATTCTAGAAGCTTTCTAGCTCTATTTACACAATCGGCAGCAGGATTCCAAAACCACCCCTTAGGATCCCAAGCTCTTCCATGAGCAAGAAACATGCATTTAGAGTATGCATTTTTAGCAAGATTGATTTTACCTATTTCTTCTAATGACCTTGCTTTGGCCCATAAAGCCATTGACACATCATTAACAGCATAGTTTTTATGTATCTTTTCTTTCTCATTTCTGGTGACCCTGCCAATAGGTGGGTATTTAACTTTATTTGCATCAAGCTCTTTTTGCATAATTACCGCTTCTGTAGCAAAAACATCAAAGCATGCATCCACAATATGTATAGCTTCTTCAAATTGATTTTGAGCAAAAGATTCAATAGCTTCGCTAGCCCAATATGCAGAATCACCCATCTCAGGATCACTTGAATAACATTGAAAGTCTCCGTGATTACCATCAGCAGTAATATTTGTAGAATATAGAATCACTACAAGCGTCATATATAAATTATTGATTTTCATAATTATTTTTTTAGATTAATTTTGAAGTAAAGATATATTATTGAAAGAATTTTTGCAACATAGCAGGGATAGTGCCCATTTTTAAATTTAGACCCCTGCATTCAGCTCGAGCAAAATATGGTGGAGGCGGCGGGAATTGAACCCGCGTCCGCTAATCCTTCAGCCTAACTTCTACATGCATAGCTCACCCAATTGGCTTTTTAACTTTAACGACCCGAGGAGCAGGGTGTAAAAGCGAGCTTGATTAATTTAACCAAACTGTGTCCAAGCAACACAGCTTGGCTGGACTATGTGATTTGCCGATGCTTCAAACCATAGTCAATTCTGGCATCGGTTAGCATTAAGCTGCTAAAGCGTAGTTGTCGTTATTTGCAACTAAATTTTTTGTAGTATGTTTTACAAGAATTACCACAATCTTGGCATGCGCTTTGGAGTCCAGTAGAAACGTCGAACCCTGTTCGCCCCCATAGGGATGAAGATTATACAGTATTACTTAAAATTTTTTGTTGGGTGGTTATTATTTTTTAGCTTGTTTGAGAATTCTTCCTTGATCACGCTCCCAATCTCTCTTTTTTATATCCTGCCTTTGATCTCGCATTTTCTTTCCTTTACCAGTAGCAATATCGCACTTTATATGATTTTCTTTCCAATACATGGATGTCATGATAATTGTAAGATTTTTCTCATTCTTAAGCTTTTGTAATTCTGCAATTTCTTTTTTCTTTAGGAGTAATTTTCTTGTCCTAAGAGGATCAACATTGAAATCTTTTAATGATGCTGGAGGGTCTATTTTAATACCAAATAACCAAGCCTCATCTCTCTTAAAAGTTACATAACTATTCTTTACATCAATTTTTCCATCTCTAAGAGATTTAACTTCCCATCCCTCTAAAACAATTCCAGCTTGATATGCTTGACCTAGTGTATAGTTTCTTGATGCAGTTTTATTCTTTACAATTAATGCAGGCTTATCATTAGACATATCTTTATTATGTCCTTAGATATATCTTGTGCAAGAAAAATATTAAATAAAAATTGAACATCAATAAAATAAAATCAACTTTCGGATATGTGGGGTTTCTGCCATTTGCATTATTTGCAATTTGTCCCTGGATATTTGGAAATAACTTTGGAGTCATTGCTATATATTTTCAATTAGCTTACGGTTCAATTATATTGTCATTTTTGGGTGGGATGGCATGGGGTTGGCGAGATGACCAGATCAATCAACGATTCAATCTGTCTATGGGAATAGTATATAGCCTCATAGGCTGTCTAACATTAGCATTAACTTTTTTTGGTTTCATTTTATTTTCACTATTAATACTAATGATTGCTTTTCAATCTTATTATTACTTTGAAAGATCCACTGAAGACTTCAAAAAAAGAGATGATGAATATAAAAATTTTAGAAAAATGCTTTCTCTTCTTGTTTCGATCAGTTTTTTGTTATCATCAGCATATTGGATTAACCCTTATAGCAACCCTTTAATTTAATAAATATTATGGAAATAGAAAAACAACTTAAATCTCATGGTGCCTGGATCGGAAAATGGACTTTTATATTAGCTGCAAGTGGTTCAGCTGTTGGGTTAGGAAATATATGGGGATTTCCTTATAAAGCTGGAACGAATGGGGGCGGCGCATTTGTATTAATATACCTTGGATGCATTTTAGTCATTGGGCTTCCTATTATGATTAGCGAAATTATCATAGGAAGAAGGGCAGGTAATAGTCCTGTTAATGCAATGAGACGAGTTGCAATAGACTCCAATCAAAGCACACTATGGCGTTTTGTAGGCTGGAGCGGGATATTTGCTGGTGTATTAATATTATCTTTTTATAGTGTTATAGCTGGTATTTGTTTAAATTATATATTTATAGCAGCATCTTCATCTGGTGCCATAAGCTCCCCAGATCAGTTTTCATCCGTTATATCCTCACCTTTAAATCTTCTTTTTTGGCATACTATTTTCATGACGCTTACCGCATTGATTGTATCTGCTGGTATTAAAGATGGCATTGGTAGGATGGTAAAAATATTAATGCCAATGCTCGGCGTACTAATGATCTTTATGGTCATTTACGCAATGATCAATGGTGATTTCAGTCAGGCCATGACATTCTTGTTCGCTCCTGATTTTTCTAATGTTACTTCCGATACTCTTCTTCAAGCAATGGGCCAAGCATTTTTTAGTTTAGGTCTTGGAATGGGCTCAATAATGGCCTATGGAGCTTATATGTCTAAAGATCAAAACATTGTAACCAATTCTTTTACTGTAGCCTCCCTTGACACATTGGTAGCTATTTTGGCAGGTATTGCTATTTTTCCTATTATATTTGCTTTTAGCCTAGAACCTAATAGCGGCCCAGGCCTTGTCTTTGTTTCAATGCTATCTGCATTTAATCAAATGCAATTTGGTCAAATTATAGGTCCTTTGTTTTTCATTTTACTTTCAGTCGCTGCTCTAAGCTCATCAATTTCTCTTCTAGAACCAGGCGTAGCATACATGTCAGAAGAAGGTATTTTATCAAGAAAAAGATCAGCTCAAATTATTTCATTTTTAGCATGGGTTCTTGGGATAGGATCAGCTTTAAGTTTTAATATTTGGTCTGACTATCAAATCATAGCCGAAAGGAACTTTCTTGATTCCATTGAATTTGTAACAAATCAAATACTTCTTCCATTGGGTGGAATGTTTATTGCTATTTTTGTTGGATGGTTTATGAAAAAATCACTCATCACGGATGAGATGGGCTCTATAAACCCAGTTTTATTTTTTTTATGGAGATTTTTTGTAAAGTTTATTGCTCCTTTATCAGTTGCCTATATTTTTTATAAGCAATTTTTTTAGACTTTAAGGGATGATACGCAATATCAACTTTAATAAGTCACTTGATGAAAGCTGCGATAAGGCTTTAAATGTAATTTTAAATTTCAGTGAATACAAAAATTTTGTTCCAGGTTGTTCTGGAGCATCCCTAATTGAAAAAAATTACCCTATTGAAATTGGTAAACTTGAATTTAATATTTTAGGTAAAGAATATTTTATTACTTCAGAAAATACCCTCTCTGATGATTCAATCATTATCAATCAGCTAGATGGACCATTTACTTATTTCAAAGGCAAATGGAGCGTTAAGGAGACCGGATTAAATTCTTGCAAAATAAGCTTTGAAGCTGAGTTTGAACTACCTTTTTTACTTAATGCTATTACTCCGCAGACGTTAATTGATTCATTTTCATCAAATATAATTGATGCGTTTATAAACAAAGTTAAATGAAAGTTTTTTTTACATATCAAGGTAAAGCGGATAAATATTTTTTAGAATTTAATGTTTCATCAAGTCTAACAGTGTCTGAACTTCTTGATTTTGAAAGCATAAGAAGCATTATAAGCGCTGTTGATCACGACATTATTCTTGCTGTTAACAGTGAAGTTTTAGATGGAACGTTTAGACCACACCCACACAAATACAGGCTAAGAGAAGGTGAGAGAGTTGAGTTATTAAGGCCTCTTACACAAGACCCAAAAGTAAGAAGGGTAAATAAAGCTTAATTTTCAGAAGATTTTTCAATAATCCAGCTATCAACAAAACCATCGTTATTAAAAAAAATTGATAATTTTTGTTCTGTGATTATCTGCTCACCAATAGTTATTGAATTAAAATAATCCCAACGATTATTATGAAACGGATCCATAATCACGGCCTTACCAAATATAAAATCAACCTGGCTTTTTGTCATACCTTTCTCTAACTTAGCAATGTCTTTTTCTTCAATTATATTTCCTTGCATTACTGGAACCTTGTATGGCTGCAGGTAAGAGCATGAGGTGGTAAAAAATGCAAAAATTACCAAAAGAACTAATTTTTTGTTGATAAGTTGTTTCATATTCACGATGGATTATACTTTGTAAAACCTTTTAAGTCTGTGACTTATTATTAATAGACAAATTTAATTTAAGAAAATGCAAAAAAAGAATAAAGAATTACAAAAAGCTGGATTAAAAGCGACTCTCCCTAGAATAAAAATTTTAGAAGTTTTGGAGGCTAAGGGTCATCTTAGCGCTGAAGCTATCTACAAAGAATTAATCTTGATGGATGAAGATGTAGGCCTTGCAACAATTTACAGAGTTCTTACTCAATTTGAATCAGCCGGGATCGTAATAAAACATAATTTTGAAGAAGCACATGCTGTTTATGAGATTGTTTCAGATGAACATCACGATCACATGGTGTGTATTGAATCAGGAAAAATTATAGAATTTCATGACGAAATTATTGAAGAAAGACAGTCTGAAATTGCTAGCAAGTATGGGTATGAAATTGTGGATCACAACATGGTTTTATACGTAAAAAAAATTAAATCCTAAATTCACAAAAACTCTTGAACTAATTATTTGTATCCTCATATACGTCCTATGAGGATAAATTATGTCAAATGATACTAAAGAAGATAATCTAGATTTAGATCAAAGTTCTGAGCCTTTGCAAGATGAGAGCATTGAAACCGATAGTTACGAAGAGCTTCTTGAAAAAAATGAAAATTTAGAGAAGTCATTCTTAAGAGCAACTGCTGATTTAGATAATGCCATTAAAAGAACAGCATCTGAAGTAGAAAAAGCTCACAAATATGGAGTTGAAAAGCTCCTGAATGAGCTATTACCAGTGGTTGATAATATTGAGCATGCTTTAGATAAATTATCAGAAGATGCGTCAGATGAAGATAGAGAGGGTCTTGAATTAACTTTGAAGTCTTTTGAATCTGCTCTTGATAAATTCGGAATGAGACCTATCTATCCTGATAATGAACAGTTTAATCCCGAAAAACATGAAGCTGTCTCAGTTATTCCTAATGAGGATAAAGAAGACGGAATGGTAGGGGATATTTTTCAAAGGGGCTGGGAGCTCCATAACAGAATCTTAAGACCGGCAAGAGTGACGGTCATTAAGAATTAGAAATAGAGGTAAATTATGTCAAAAATTATAGGAATAGATCTTGGAACAACTAACAGCTGTGTTGCGGTTATTGAAGGCCAACAACAAAAAGTAATAGAAAATGCTGAAGGTGGCAGAACAACTCCTTCAGTCATTGCTTATACAGATAAAGATGAAGTTCTTGTTGGCATGCCAGCAAAAAGACAGTCTGTAACAAATCCAGAGAATACTCTTTACGCAATTAAAAGACTTATCGGTAGAACTTTTGACGATAAAGTTGTTAAAAAAGATGCAGATATGGTCCCATATAAAATTATTAAAGCTGACAATGGTGATGCTTGGGTAGAAGCTTCAAATAAAAAACTTGCACCGCCACAAGTAGCTGCAGAAGTTCTTAAAAAGATGAAGAAAACTGCTGAAGATTACCTTGGCCATGATGTCAAAGAAGCTGTAATAACAGTTCCAGCGTATTTTAATGATGCTCAGAGGCAAGCAACAAAAGATGCTGGAAAGATAGCAGGACTAGACGTTAAAAGAATTATTAACGAACCAACAGCTGCAGCACTAGCATATGGCTTAGATAAGCATAAAGGTGACTCAACGGTTGCCGTATATGATCTTGGAGGAGGAACCTTTGACATATCGATTATAGAAATATCTGATGTTGATGGCGAGCATCAGTTTGAAGTTCTATCTACCAATGGCGATACATTTTTAGGTGGAGAAGACTTTGATCTAAGATTGATTGATTATTTTGTTGACCAGTTTAAACAAGAGTCTGGGTTTGACTTGAAAAGTGATCCTCTTGCATTACAAAGACTTAAAGAAGCAGCTGAGAAGGCAAAAATTGAGCTCTCATCTGCAGATCAAACAGAGGTTAACTTACCTTACATTACAGCAGATAGCTCTGGCCCTAAACACTTTGTTCACAAAGTGACTAGAGCTAAACTTGAATCTTTAGTTGAAGATTTGGTTGAAAGAAGTTTAGAGCCTTTAAAAATTGCTCTTTCAGATGCAAAAATCTCTAAATCAGAAATTTCAGAAATTTTACTTGTTGGTGGTCAAACAAGAATGCCATTAGTTCAAAAGAAAGTTGCTGAGTTTTTTGGTAAAGAAGCAAGAAAGGATCTAAATCCAGATGAGGCGGTGGCAGTTGGCGCAGCTATTCAAGGCTCTGTTCTTTCTGGAGATACCACCGATGTTTTATTATTGGATGTAACTCCTTTAACTCTTGGAATTGAAACACTTGGAGGAGTATCAACTCCACTAATTGAAAAAAATACTACAATTCCTACACAAAAATCTCAAACTTTTTCAACAGCAGAAGACAATCAAACTGCAGTTACGGTTCATGTTATTCAAGGGGAAAGAACCCAGGCATCGCAGAACAAGTCTTTAGGGCAATTTAATTTAACTGACTTACCTCCAGCTCAAAGAGGAACACCTCAAATTGAAGTTTCATTCGATCTAGATGCTAATGGAATTTTAAATGTATCTGCAAAAGATAAAAATACCGGGAAAGAACAATCAATCGTTATTAAGGCATCAAGTGGGTTGTCAGATGAAGACATAGAAAAAATGGTGCAGGATGCTGAGGCTAATGCCGAGGATGATAAAAAATTTGAAGAGCTTGTTAAAACAAAAAATAACGCAGACATGTTAGTGCATGCAACTCGAAAAACTATTACTGATTCTGGTGATAAGCTTTCTGATGATGAAAAGGAACAGGTCGAGAAATCTGTTGTTGCCCTTGAAGAAGCTATAGCTAACGATTCAGTTGATGGTATAGAAACTGCAACACAAGCCCTGAATGATGTTTTAACTCCTCTAACACAGAAACTCTATACACAAGAAGATGTAGATCAGGCCAATCAAGATCAAGGCGGTGAATCAACTTCTGATGAGTCTTCTGATAATACAGTTGATGCTGAGTTTGAAGAAGTTAAAGAAGAAGATAAGTAATTCATGTCGAAAAGAGACTACTATGAAGTACTAGGTGTCTCTAAGGGAACGCCGAAACCAGAGCTTAAAAAAGCTTTTAAGAAGAAAGCAATGAAGTATCATCCGGACAGAAACCCGGATAACCCTGAAGCAGCTGAGAAATTTAAAGAAGCTGCTGAAGCATATGACGTACTTTCAGATCCTCAAAAGAAATCAGCCTATGATCAATTTGGCCATTCAGGTGTCGATGGAATGGGCGGTGGTGGTCCAAATTTTAATGATGTCAATGTTGGTGATATCTTCGGTGATATCTTCGGCGATGTTTTTGGAACTAGGTCGTCTTCAAGAAGATCACAAAGAGGCCAAGACCTTCAATATAATATTGAGTTATCGCTTAAAGAAGCAGTCCTTGGTGCTCAAAAGAAAATAAAAATTCCTTCACATAAAGAATGTAGCGAGTGCTCAGGTTCTGGCGCTGAAAAAGGAAGCTCACCTTCTAACTGTGATAACTGTGGTGGCTCTGGTCAGGTAAGAATGCAACAAGGATTTTTTTCTATACAACAAACATGCTCTTCATGTAACGGCGCTGGAAAAATTATTAAAAATCCTTGTAGGCCTTGCTCAGGCAATGGTGCTATGAAGGAGAACAAAACTCTTTCCGTTAATATACCTTCCGGGGTTGATAATGGTGACAAGGTAAGACTTACTGGTGAGGGAGAATGGAAAGCTGGAGGTCAATCGGGTGATCTGTACGTAGCCGTAAGAGTTGCAGATAATCCAATCTTTGAAAGAGAGGGTAGAGATTTATATATTGAAGTTCCTATATCTTTTGAAACATCAATCATAGGAGGATCTATAAAAATTCCTACATTAGAAAATTTTATCTCTTTAAAAATACCAGAACAAACTCAAACTGGAAAAGTTTTTAGAATAAGAAATAAAGGCGCATCAATTGTAAGAGATAGTAGAAGGGGGGATATTCTTTGTAGAGTTATTGTTGAAACTCCATCAGGACTTAATAGAAAGCAGCTAAAGCTTTTAAATCAATTTACATCCAGCCTCAAAGATTCGTCAAATTATCCTGGAGCAGATACTTTTAAAAAGATATCATCTAAATTACATGACTAAACTATTTCTTAATGGTTCTTCAGGGAAAATGGGAGAATCTATTAAGAAGATTTTAGAAGGAAATCTAGATTTAAAAGTTCTTGAAGAAGATCTTTCAGCCGAACATGGTTGTATTATTGATTTTTCCAGACCAGAATCAACAATCAAACTATTGGAAAGTTGTAAAAATAAAAAATTAAATCTTCCTATGGTAATTGGCACAACTGGATTTTCTATTGATCAGATAGATTTAATCAAAGAGCACTCCAAAAAATTTCCAATCCTTCTTTCTTTTAATCTTAGCGATGGTATTTATAATTTGAAGGAAGGTATTAAGAATATATTACATGATTTGCAAACCCCAGTTAATTGCATAATTGAAGATATACATCATATTAATAAAGTGGATGCTCCTTCAGGAACTGCAATAGATATAAAAAAATATATAGAAGATCTTAATAATGATTTTGTAAGCTCTATAAATATAACCTCAAAAAGAGAAGGAGCTTTTTTTGGAATTCATCATGTTAGATTTGAAGGTGACCAAGTAAATTTGAGCATTAGCCATAAAGCGCTTTCAAGAAATATATTTGCCCAGGGTGCTATAAATGCTGCCTTATCATTAATTGATAAAGAACCTGGCTTTTACAGCCTTGAGTCAATTAAAAATTAACTACGAATATCCTTTTAAAAGAACTCTAATTTCTATAGAATACACCCACTTTAATCACGAAGACCTTACTATAGATTATTGCTGGGGTGCTCTTTTGAGTCAGCAATGCAGAGGTTGGAGAATAACCCCGAGGAGATAAATATGAGCGTTGTTTCAATAAAAGACCTACTTCATGCAGGCGTACACTTTGGCCATCAAAAGCGATTCTGGAATCCAAAGATGGATAAATATATTTTCGATACTAGAAAAAAAATTAGCATAATTGATCTTGAGTTGACCCAAGAGCACTTAAGTGCTGCTGCTTCTAAGGTAGAAGACATATGCTCAAAAGGGAATAAAGTTCTTTTTGTTGGAACAAAAAGATCAGCTAGCAAGACTATTAAAGAAGAGGCTTCAAAATTAGATTTACCATACGTTGATAAAAGATGGCTTGGAGGCACATTGACTAATTGGAAGACTATTAGAGGCTCAATTAGAAGACTTCAAGATATTGAAGAGATGGTATCTTCAGGAAGAATAGATAAGCTTATAAAGAAAGAAGCTGTTGAAATTCAAAAAGAATTTGTAAAACTACAAGCTAGCGTTGGCGGTATTAAGGATATGAAAGGTCTTCCAGACGCAATTTTTGTAATTGATGTTAAGTATGAAAAAATTGCAGTTTTAGAAGCAAAAAAAATGGGGATCCCAGTTATTGCCTTAGTAGACACCAACTCTGATCCAGACGGAATAGAAACTGTAATACCCGGAAATGATGATGCAATAAGGTCAATCAGGCTAATTACTAAAATTATCGCAGAGGCTTGTGAACGAGGGCTTGAATCTTCAAAAGGATTTGTTGCAAAAACTGAAACCACGACACCAATAATACAAAAAGTTAAAAAAGAAGAGGTTGAAGTAGAGGCACCTAAAGAACAAGAGGTTCTAGCTGAAGCAAAGATAGAAAATGAAGTTGTTGCTGAGTCAGAATCAATCGCATCTTCAGAAGAAGAAGTTAAAGAAAATATAAATAGCTCTAATGATGAAGAGCCTAAGGTAGAGGAAAAATAATAATGGATATTACAGCAGCTATGGTAAAGCAACTAAGAGATATGTCTGGTGTGGCTATGATGGATTGTAAAAAGGCTTTGGTTGAATGTGAAGGGAATATCGATAATGCCCTTGACCTTCTTCGATCAAATAGTGCATTAAAGGCTGAAAAAAAAGCATCAAGGGTTGCAGCTGATGGTGTCTTAAAGGCTTTTGTTGGCGAAGATTATGCAACTATTGTTGAAATAAATTCAGAGACTGACTTTGCAGCTAAGGATTCCCAATTTATTAATTTTACCAATGAGGTGGCAGAGTTTATTACAAACAACAAAATAGAAGATATTAATGTTTTACATGAATCAGATATAGAATCTAAAAGAAAAACTTTGGTTCAGTCAATTGGAGAAAATATTCAAGTAAGAAGATTGGAAACTTTAAGCTATGAAAGCGAAATGAACAGCGGCTTATATATCCATTCTGATTCTAAATTAGCTACAGTTGTTGTATTAAGTGGAGGTGATGAAGCTCTTGCCAAAGACATAGCTATGCATGTTGCAGCCACAAACCCAATTTGTTTATCAAGAGATGAGATAGATCAAGATATTCTTGAAAGAGAAAAAGCTATCTATCTTACCCAGGCAAAAGAATCAGGAAAACCTCAAGAGATAATGGATAAAATGGTTGAAGGAAAGCTAAATAGATTTCTTTCCGAAGTATCTCTTGTTTCACAACCATTTGTTAAAGATCCTGACACATCAATCGAAAAATTATTAAATTCAAACAACGCTACAATTCAGTCATATGCAAGATTAAAAGTTGGTGAGGGAATTGAAGTTGAAACTAAAAACTTTGCAGATGAGGTTGCTGAGCAGCTTAAATAAATGCATAAATTAGCCCATAAAAGAGTCCTTGTTAAATTTAGTGGGGAGTCTGTTGCTGGGAATGATGAGCATGGAATAGACCCTCAAGTTCTAAATGAAATGGCTAGCTCAGTAAAAGAGTGCATTGAAATTGGAGCTCAAATTGGCGTAGTAATAGGTGGAGGAAACCTTTTTAGAGGCGAAAAGCTCAACCATGCTGGAATGGATAGAGTAGCTGGTGATCATATGGGCATGCTTGCAACTGTAATGAATGGTATAGCTTTCAGAGATGCCCTTGAAAGAGCTGGAATAAAAACAAGAGTAATGTCAGCAATAGCCATGCCAGGCATTGTAGAGCACTATGATAGAAGGCTTGCTATTCAGTTGCTTAATGATGGCTTTGTGGTAATTTTTACAGCCGGAACAGGAAACCCATTTTTTACAACTGATACAGCCGGATGCCTTAGAGCGATAGAAACTCAATCTGAAATCATGTTAAAAGCTACAAGAGTTGATGGTGTTTATGATTCTGATCCCGAAAAAAATCCTGATGCAATATTTTTTGAAAATTTATCATTTAATGATGCAATAACAAAAAATTTAAAAGTTATGGATGCTACTGCTTTAACTTTAGCAAGAGATCATGAATTGCCAATGAAAGTATTTAATGTAAATAGAAAGAATGCTCTTAAAGAAATAATTTGCGGTGAAAATATAGGTACGCTAATATCATAATATGGAACAATTAATACAAAATACTTCTAACAGAATGGAAAAGTCTATTAGCTCATTATCTGTAGCATTTAATAAAATAAGGACAGGAAGAGCAAATCCATCTTTATTGGATGATATTAAAATAGATTATTATGGGAATTTAACACCCCTCAATCAAGCAGCTAATATTTCCGTAGAAGAGGGAAGATCTCTTGTAATTTCTCCATGGGATAAAAGTCTCATACCTGAAGTAGAAAAAGCTATTTTAAATTCGAACATTGGGCTAAATCCAAGCACTTCTGGTGATTTAATAAGAGTAACTATGCCAGCCCTTACTGAAGAAACACGTCAAAATTATATTAAGCAAGCAAGAGCAGAGGCGGAAAATGCAAGAGTTTCTATAAGAAATATAAGAAGAGACTCTAATAATAAAGCAAAGGAAGATCAATCTAGTGGCGATATTTCTGAAGACGAGCTCAGAAGAATAGAGGATTTAGTTCAAAAAGAAACAGATAAGCATATTTCAATAGTTGATCAAGAGTTGAAATCAAAAGAAGCAGACCTGCTAGAAATCTAAAAGCCCTATGGCTACTCATATAAAAAATATAGCCCAAAACCATCTTGGAAATGTAGCTATAATTATGGATGGAAATGGTCGATGGGCAAAAAAAAATGCTTTAAAAATAAGCAAAGGACACGAAAAAGGAGTCTCTGTTGTAAAAGAGATTGTTGAGGAGTCTATCAATCAAAAAGTAAAATCTTTGACCCTGTATGCCTTTAGCACAGAGAATTGGGGCAGGCCAACTCAAGAAATTAATGCAATTAAAAATCTAATCGTTAATGCAATTAATGATCAAGTTCCCGAGCTAGTTGAGCAAAATGTGCAACTGAAATTTTTTGGTAATTTTGAACTATTTGGAAAAAAAATTATTAATAAAATTGAATATGCCGAATCCTCTACAAAATCGAAAAATCCTTCATTGAAGCTTAATATTGCTCTCGGTTATGGAGGACAACAAGATATTATTTCTATAGTTAAAAGCGTAAGCAAAGGAGTTCTAGATGGCGAAATAGATATTAATAAAATTAGTGATAAAACAATTAAAGATTTCTCATGTGTACCTGAGCCATCTATTGATCTTCTTATCAGAACAGGGGGTGATAAAAGGGTAAGCAACTTCCTTTTATATCAAATAGCTTATTCAGAAATATGTTTTTTAGATAATTTTTGGCCTGATTTCACTAGGTTAGAATATAAAAATTGCATAAATCAATATAAAACAGTGAGTAGACGTTTTGGGAAAAGAGTTTAAATCTAATTTTTTAACTAGAAGCATTACTGCTTTAGTTATAAGTGTGCCTATTTTTGGCATAGTATTATTCGAAAATAAAATTTTAGTTTTATTAACTATTTTAGTTACTTTATTTTTCGCTTTTCATGAATGGTTAAAAAACTCTACCTCAAGTTCTTTTGTCTTAAATCATATGGCATTGTTGATCTTTTTTATTTTGCTATTTTTAGCACCTCATAAGTTTGCTGAGTTAACAATATTTTTATCAGGAGTATTTTGGATTATATTCAGTGTTTTTCTTATATCAAACTCAACATCAAAACTTTATTTTGTAAATTTTAATAATATTTTTATTAGGTACCTAGTCATAATATCTTTCTTCTTATGTTCAATTTATATCTTAGAAGCGGATAACATTTTTACTTTTTCAAATTATATTTTATTTCTAATATTTATTTTAAATTCAGCAATTTCAGATAGTGCGGCGTATCTAGCAGGTTCAAATTTTGGAAAAAATCCATTATTCTCTGAGATTAGTCCAAACAAAACGGTTGAGGGTTTTGTTGGGGGAATTTTGTTTAGTACTTTATTTGGTGGCCTCATATTTGCTTTATTTAATACAACGCCGTTGATAATAATTCTTATGATAGCTGGTTCTTTTTATGCTTTTGTTGGGGATTATTTCTTTAGCTTTCTTAAAAGAAAGTCAGGTATAAAAGATACCGGAAATTTACTTCCTGGTCATGGTGGCATTCTAGATAGAATAGACTCTCACCTTTCCTCATTACCAATACTTACATCTATCTTGATCTTAGCTTTTTAATGAAAAATATACTCTTGCTTGGTGGAACTGGAAGTGTTGGAAGCAGTTCTTTAAAGGTTATACATCAAAATAAAAATGAATTTAATCTTTACGGAATATCTTTTGATAATAATGTAGATAGAGCAGTTGAAATTATTAAAGATTTCTCCCCAAATTTTATTCACACAAATAATGAGGAGTCAGCAAAGAAATTAGAAAAAGAATGTGGAAACTTTGACACACAAGTCATATTCAACAAAGATGACCTTCAAAATTTAATAGTTAAAGATGATGTGGACATAATTATCTCAGCTATCTCAGGTTTTGCAGGTCTTGAAACAACAATGTCAGCAGCAAAAACTGGCAAAACTATTCTTCTTGCTAACAAGGAAAGTATTGTTGTTGCTGGCGACCTTTTAATGCCTTTGGCTAAGAAATATAACACCTCCATAATTCCTATAGATAGCGAACACAACGCTATTCATCAATGCCTTGCTTCTTGTAAAAGCTCTAAAGACATCTCAAAAGTAATTATCACTGCTTCTGGGGGGCCTTTTCTTGGTAAGTCAATTGGTGAATTAGATACAGTCACATTAGAACAAGCCCTTAATCATCCTAACTGGTCGATGGGATCAAAAATATCAATTGATTCTGCCTCACTTGTGAATAAATGCTTAGAATTAATTGAAGCAAAGTACTTATTTGATTTGCAGGAAAGTTTTTTTGATCTTGTAATTCACCCTCAAAGCATAATTCATTCAGTTGTAACGTATGTTGATGGCTCAAGCATTGCGCATATGAGCAACCCAGATATGACAGTTCCTATTGCCAATGCATTATCAAATAATAGAAAAATACCAATTCAATTTAACCCAATGGATCTAAATGGTTTAAACCTTTCGTTTGAGGCATTTCCAAAAGATCGTCTTTTTTTAGAAAAAATGGCTCGTGATGTTTGTAATGAAGGAGGATTAACAGGGACAGTTTTTAATGCAGCTAATGAGATGGCTGTTACCGCATTTCTTAATAAAGAAATTAAATTCTCAGACATATATTCTATATTAAATAGAACTTTTAATGGCAAAGATATGTCTAAAGATATTGAGCTTGAATCAATATATGAAATGGATAAAGAAACACGCAAACGAGCTAAGAAGGTGATAGAATCTCTTACTTAAAATTACTTAAATTATGTCAACTTTAATATATATATCATCATTTCTAGTTTTAATAGGAATACTAGTAACAATACATGAATATGGTCACTTTATCGTAGCAAGGCTATGTAAAGTGCATGTCCAAACATTCTCTTTGGGTATGGGACCAATAATTTATAAAAGAAAAGACAAGCATGGAACAGAGTTTGCATTATCAGCCCTCCCTCTTGGAGGTTATGTTTCTATGATAACAAACAAGCTTATTGAGGTTGAGCCTGAAATTAAAAATCAGTTAACCGAGAAGCAGCTTCAGAATACTTTTGATTCAAAACCAAAATGGCAAAGAGCTGCCATAATGATTGCTGGCCCAATGGCTAACTTTCTTCTTTCAATTTTAGTCTTCAGTTTTATTTTCATGAATACTATTGATCCAAATAATGTTGCTACGATTCAAAAAGTTGATGAATCAGTGAATATACAGTCTGCAAATAATATTATCCCTGGAGATCAATTGGTGGGAATAAACTCTCAACTTATAACTGATCCAAAAGACTTTTCATTAGAGCTTCTATCATATGCAGGGTATACAGGCCCAATAGAACTTATGCTTAAAAGTGCAAACTCTTCGGAATCATACAATGCATCAATTTATCTAGAAGAATTTTTAGATACCTCAGAAGCGCAAAAAGATCCAATGTCAGGACTAGGGCTTGTGATTGAATATAAAAGCTTACCAATTATTGGAGGAGTTGCAGAAGGAAGTGCTGCAGATCTTGCTGATATTAAGCCTGGCGATAAGATATTAAAAATAGACGATCAATCCATTAACTATATTCAAGACATTAAAGGACTTATTAAAGATAACCCAGGAAAAGAGCTAAGTTTTCTGATTAATAGAAATGGCGAAGAGATATACAAACCAATTTTAATTGGCTCGGCATTAAATCAAAAAGAAATTTTACAAGGATCGCTTGGAGTAAGCTTTGGTTCTCAAAGGGGTTTTATTTCCTCTGTTAACAAAGCAACTTATGAGACATACAACCTAAGTATTAAAACACTTCAGTTTATAGGAAAAATGCTTACAGGAAATATGGGTGCTGATAATCTAAGTGGGCCGATAGGCATTGCCCAAATGGCAGGAGATACAGCTAAAGCTGGAATTATTCCTTTCTTATATCTAATGGCGCTTTTAAGCATAAGCTTAGGGGTGCTTAACTTATTACCGCTTCCAGTTTTAGACGGCGGGCAATTAGTGCTTTTAGGAGTAGAGGCTGTGAGAGGAAAACCTTTGCCTGAGAAAGTCGAAAACTATGTTTTTACCATTGGAGCAATTCTTGTTGGTATGTTGATGATTTTTGCTGTTTTTAACGATATCTCAAGGTATTTATAATTAAACATGAGTAAGTTTAAAAAAATCTTTCTGACTCTTCTTATAATCACCAATGTTAATGCCTTTGACGAGTTTTTAATTAGTGACATAAGAATTATAGGGCTTCAGAGAGTTTCAACAGGTAGCATATTTAATGTGATACCTATTAGCGTTGGTGACAAAATTGATAACAGGAAATCTAGAGACATAGTGAAGTCATTATTTTCTACAGAACAGTTTGATGATATTCAGATTGGCAAGGAAGGAAATACTTTGGTTATAACAGTTGCTGAAAGACCATCCATATCTGGAATTGATATAACTGGTAATAAGGCAATAAAAACAGAACAGTTGATGGATAGCTTGGATGGCGTTGATGTAAGAGAGGGTGAGGTATATAAGAGATCAACTTTAGAAAAAGTTAAATCAGAGCTTGTTAGATCTTATGCTTCAAATGGACGCTATGGCGCAAATGTAGATATTCAAGAAAATATTAGGCCTCGAAATACAGTTGAAATTTCTATTGAAGTCGATGAAGGCAAGAGCGCTACCATAAAAAAAATTGATATTATTGGTAACGAAGTTTTTGAATCAGAAGATCTTATAGATAGTTTTGAACTATCAGAGGGCTCTTTATTTAGCTTTCTTTCAAACGATAACCAATACTCGAGAGAGAAATTGCAAGGGGATATTGAATCACTTGAATCATTTTATTTAGATAGAGGGTATCTAAAATTTTCTATTGAGTCATCACAAATAAGTTTATCCAGAGACAAGAAATCAATATTTATAAGTTTTAATATATTCGAAGGCGATGAATATAAAATTTCTAGCGTTAATGTAATTGGAGACCTTCCATTTGATGAGAATGCATATTTACCAATCACCTCATCACAAGAAGGTCAAATATACTCACAAGGACAAATAACTGCTATCGAAGAGTATTTTAAAAATATATTGGGTAATCAAGGTTATGCATTTGCTGAAGTAACTGGGGTGCCTGAAACTAATGATGACGATAAAACAGTAGAGCTTACATATAATATTGTTCCTGGCAAACGAACTTATACTAGAAAAATACTATTCACTGGTAATGAGATAACTCAAGATTATGTTTTAAGAAGAGAGATGAGGCAGTTTGAAGGTGCGTGGACGTCAGACGATAATATTGAGGCAGGAAGAATAAGACTGGAAAGACTTGGCTTCTTTAAAGAAGTATCTGTTGAAACCATTCCTGTACCAACAACAGATGATCAAATTGATGTAGTTTACTCAGTTGATGAAGAAAGCACAGGAAGTATTGGCGGAAATGTTGGATATAGTGATTTTGGTCTTCAGCTCGGTTTTAATCTCCAAGAACAAAACTTTATGGGGACTGGAAATACCTTGAGCTTAGGAATCAATAAAAATATCTACAGTGAAATGTATAATTTTTCTTTCATGGATCCTTATGCAACTGTTGATGGAGTGAGCGTAGGATACAATCTTTACTTTAGAGAAACGGATTACGGGGAGTACAACGTAGCAAATTATTTAACTAATTCTGCTGGTTTAGGAGTTCAGTACAGCTACCCCATATCAGACACACAAAGACTTGGACTAAACTTAACTTATGATCAAACAGATATTGATATTGGCACATTACCAGCAAGAGAAATTTATGATTTTGTAGCCTCAGAAGGGAATATATTTGATACTCTTAGTGCAAACTTTGTGTGGTCAAGAGTTACTTTAAATAGAGGACTATTTCCCACTGATGGATCATCTACAAGTGTTAGCTTGATGGCAACTCTGCCATTTAGCGATTTAAATTATTATAGAGCGAGCATTCAACAAAAAGCATATCAACCATTAGGTTTTGCTAATCTTGTGGTTGGATTTAGTGGTGAATTAGGATATATGGATGCATATGGTGATACAAATGAGACACCTTTCTTTCAAAATTTTTATGCTGGAGGCCCCAGATCATTGCGAGGGTTTGAATCAAACACTCTTGGGCCAAGGAGCACACAAGCTCCTTGTTATGAATTTAATTACACAGAAGGATCTTGCCCAAATCTTATTGATACAGATGGAGATGAGATTTTAGATTTACCTTATTACAACCCATACGCAAATAGTACATCTCGCTACTATGATGCCCCAATTGGAGGAAATGTTAAGGTTGAAGGAAGCCTTCAACTTATTTTTAGACTTCCATTTATTGAGGATCAACGATCTATGCGATCTGCTTTCTTCTTTGATTTTGGTAATGTTTTTTCAGATAGCTGTAAAGATTATCAATATAACTGTTCTGAGCCTGATATTGAGGAGCTACGATATTCATATGGAGTAGGTGTTACGTGGATAACAAGCTTTGGTCCAATGAGTTTTGCAATTGCTAAACCTACAAATGCTGGGCCGCAAGAAAGAACAGAAGAATTTCAATTTACTGTAGGAAATGTTTTTTAATTGAGTATTTTTCAAGAGTTTTAATATAAAATATAGAATTCCAACAAGGGGTAGATATGACTAACAAATTTAAATTTAACTTAATAGTACTTTCTGTATTATTTCTGGCACTTCCAGCTATTTCAGCTAATGGAGTCGCTGTTATAGATATGCGAACTGCTGTTCTATCAACACAAGCAGCTCAAGACGCATTTAAAGCTCTAGAAGAAGATGCTGATTATGCTGCAAATCTAGAAGAGGCGAGATCAATTCAGGCAGAAAGACAGACTCTTGCAGAAAATCTTCAAAAAGATGCTGAAACTCTTTCACAAGCTGAAATTGCAGAAGTACAAAGAGACATTCAAGAAAAAACTAAAGACTTAGAATTTCTTGCAAGCAAAGTTCAGGCAGCACAAGAAGAAACAGCCCAAAGAGTTTTTGCTGAAAGTGGCCCAGAAATGCAAAAAATCATTGGAGAACTTATAGCTGCAAAGCAAATAACTGTATTACTTGCAAAAAATGAAACTTTGCTTTTTAGTGATCCATCTCTAGATTTGACTGATGATGTTACATCTATGCTTGATGTTGCAGCTAATGAGCCCGCTTCAAGCGAGTAGTGACCAGCAGTAAGAATTATTCTTTACTAGAGCTCTCTAAGCTCTTAAACACTAAATTAATTGGCGATGGCAATGCCATCGTCGATAATCTAAAAACAATTCAAGATGCAAATGCCAACTCCCTAACATTTGTATCAAACCAAAAATATTCTAAATATCTTACAACCTCTAAAGCATTGGCATTTATAGTTCATCCAAACACCATTAATGGTAATGAAATTGGCAATTATTTAGTTACTGAGGATCCGTATTTGGCTTATGCAAAAGCAAGCTCTTTATTTAGTCCACATCAATTGAAACAAAATATTGGTAGCGTTCATCCCACTGCAACTGTTTCTCCTGAGACCAAACTTGGACAAAATGTTGTAATAGGCTCAAATGTATTTATTGGCCCTAATTGTTCTATTGGAGATTTTTCTTCTATTAGAGCAAACTCATCTCTAATATCAGATGTTCATATTGGTAGTAATACTCACATTCATAATGGAACAGTTCTTGGATCTGATGGTTTTGGGTATGCACCTTCAGAAGATGGTTATATTAAGATAGAACAACTGGGGAGTTTGATTATTGGATCAAATGTTGAAATGGGAGCAGGTTGCACTATTGATAGAGGTGCCTTGGGCGACACACATATCCATGATGGGGTGAAATTAGATAATCAAGTTCATATTGCTCATAATGTAGAGCTTGGAAGTGATTCAGCAATTGCTGCATGTTGTGCTATCGCTGGTTCTACAGTTATTGGTAAGAAGTTTAGAATGGGTGGATTATCAGGAGTTTTGGGACATCTCAATATCGCTGATGATGTTACTGTTGGAGCGCATACTTTAATAACAAAAAGCATTCAAGAAAGTGGAGAATATATAGGTATAATGCCGGCACAAAAACCAAAAGACTGGGCTAAATCCTCAATCTTTATAAAAAGAAGGAAGTAAAAATGTCGCAACCTAGTAAAGAGGTCTTAAAATACTTACCTCATAGAGAGCCATTCTTATTTGTAGATGAAATAATTGAAGTTGATGAAGGTAATTCTATTCATGCCATTAAAAATGTTTTGCCAACTGAAGACTATTTAAGAGGTCATTTTCCTGGAAACCCAATAATGCCAGGCGTCATCATTATCGAGGCTTTGGCGCAAGCATCTGGTATTTTAGGTTTTAAAACAATGGACAAAACTCCTGATGAAGGTTCTTTATATGTATTTGCGGGCGTTGATAATGTAAGATTTAGAAAAAGAGTTAGACCTGGAGATACGTTGCATTTATTCAGCACTGTAAAAAATGTTAAAAGAGGTATATGGAAATTTGATGTTAGAGCAGAAGTTAATGGAGAATTAGCATGTTCTGCAACAATAATGTGCGCTGATAGGCCTGCATAATGAATATTCATGAAACCGCTATCATTCACCCCGATTCTATTATTGATGAAAGCTCATATGTTGGGCCATTCTGCATTATTGGCAAGGGTGTCACGATAGGCGCAGGATGTAAAATTCATTCAAATGTTGTTATTAAAGGACCAACCTTTATTGAAGAGGGTAATAGTATCTACCAATTTTCTTCTATTGGAGAGGATACTCCTGATAAAAAATTTAAAGGCGAAGAAACTAAACTTATTATTGGTAAAAATAATATATTCAGAGAGGGAGTAACAGTCCATAGGGGAACTATTCAAGATAATGGTATAACCCAGATAGGTAGTAATAATTTAATTATGGCATATGCTCATATTGCCCATGATTGTATGGTTGGTGATAATAATATTTTTGCAAACAATTCAGGTTTAGCTGGCCATGTAAAGGTTGGCAATAATGTTACTCTCGGTGGATATACCCTTATCCATCAATTCTGCAATATAGGAGATTACGCATTCACTGGAATGAGCACTATGATCACAATGGACTTGCCTGCTTATGTGAAGGCCGCCTCTCACCCCGCAAGAGTTGTTGGATTAAACACTGTAGGTCTCTCAAGAAATGGAGTTAGCGAGGACTCAATCTCAAACCTTAAGAAAGCATATAAACTGTTATATCGAAAATCATTAAAATTAGATGAAGCTATATCAAAAATTGAAGAACTAAATAAAAAATATTCAGACAAGCACCTATTAAATTTTATTGACTCTGTAAAAGTATCATCAAGAGGAATCACCAGGTAAGTGATCCAAGAAAAATCTAGACTTAAAATAGGTGTTGTTGCTGGAGAGCACTCTGGTGACACTCTTGGGTACAACCTCATTAAAGAGATCGTTAAAGATAATAATTTTGAGTTATATGGAGTTGGTGGCCCCAAGATAGAATCTTTGGGGCTAAATTCACTTTTTGATTTTAAAGAGCTTCAGGTAATGGGAATTATAGATCCCTTGCTAAACTTTAAAAAACTTACTAATAAAAGAAATAATTTAATTTCTTTGTTTAAAGATAAAGAGATAGATTTTTTTATTGGTATCGATTCTCCAGACTTTAACATAGGCATACATAAAGCTCTTAAACTTATAAAAAAATGTAAAACTATTCAACTAGTTAGTCCATCTGTTTGGGGTTGGAGACAGGGGAGAATAAAGAAAATTGAAAAATACATAGACCATACCGTTTGTTTATTTAATTTTGAGCATAATTTCTATAAAGACAAAGGTTTGAGCAGCTCCCATCTAGGGCATCCATTTTCTGATCTTGTCTTAAGCAATGTAGATGATGTTCTTACTAAATATTCTTTAGAAGCAGGCAAGTCATTCATATCAATTCTTCCTGGAAGCAGAAGTTCTGAGATTATAAGTATGATGCCTACTTACAGAAATTTTATGGAGTTACATTATAAAAACAATAAAAATACATTTTTTTTAATTCCAACTGCCGACAACTCAAGTACGCTTGATGTTAAAAAATACCTAAAGGATACCAATGCTCCATATCTAATTTATGAAGGAGCTACAAAAGATTTTTTATCAATTTCAAACAAATCAGTTGTGACATCTGGAACAGCTTCACTTGAAGCCGCAGTCCTAAATGCATCTCCAATTATTTGCTATAAAACTAATTTTATTAATTATGCAATTATTTCAAAAATGCTGAAGGTTGACTTCATAGGGCTTCCAAATCTCTTACTAAATAAATCTATATATCCTGAGCTAATTCAGAACAAATGCACAGCAAAGCAAATAAATCACCTTATACAAATCCAAAATGATAATTCCTCTGTAATGGAGATTAAATCAATCCTTAAAGGAAAGGGTTTTGCATTAATAGCACAAGAAATATTAAATTTATCTTGAAAGAGCTTATTGCAGGTGTTGATGAGGTGGGGAGGGGTTGTTTAGCCGGCCCTGTTATTGCTGCAGCTGTAATATTAAATAACTCAATTAATAACCTCAATGATTCTAAGAAAATATCAAAAGATAAACGAGAACATTTAAGCACAATAATCATGCAGAATTCCTTTTTTGCATTTGGTCATGCTTCACATCAAGAAATTGATGAAATTAATATCCATAATGCATCTTTATTAGCAATGAAAAGAGCTATACTCAATCTAAATATAAAACCAAATAAAGTCTTGGTAGATGGGCTCTATCTTCCAGATGTAGAATACAAAAAAGAGGCTATTGTGGGTGGAGATGCAATAATAAGCGAGATAAGTGCCGCTTCTATTATTGCCAAAGTTTATAGAGACAATTTGATGCTTGATTTTGATAAAAAATATCCTATTTATAAATTCTATAAACACAAAGGATATCCAACTAAATTCCATAAGGAGATGCTAAAAATTCATGGATCTTGCCCTATCCATAGACACTCTTTTAAGGGAGTTATCTAGGCAATGAATAAAACTTTTTCTCATCTGAGAGTTTCATCAGAATTTAGCATAACTCAAGGGTTGCTAACTATTAATCAGATAGTAGATCAAGCTAAAAAATACTCTATTCCATCTGTCGCGCTTACAGATAATTTAAATATGTTTGGCTTAGTAAAATTCTTTAATAAATGTGAGTCAGCAGGAATAAAGCCAATATCAGGGGCATCTCTAAGAGTAATTTTTGATGGAGATGAACTTCCTCATGAACTTCTTTGTTTAGCAAAAACTAATAAGGGACATATAAGCTTAATGAAAATTATTTCGCAAGCTCATAATAATTATAATTACTCCTCCCCAATAATAACTTTTAATGAATTATGTGAAATAAAAGAAGATTTGATAGTTATTTCTGGTGGAAAATCCAGCCATTTATTTGAGTTAATGAACCTTAACAAGGTTGATGAAACTAAAGATAGAATTGATAAATTTTTAAATAATTTTGGAGATGACTTTGTAATTGAAGTGCAAAATACCAAAAGACAAAATGAAATAGAATATATCAAAAATATCCTACCAATCGCTTCCCATAAAGGCATTCCAGTCATAGCTACAAATGATGTACTTTTTGCAAATAAAGAAGATTATGATATTCACGAGACTAAGGTTTGCATCAATACAGGTAGAACTTTGAGTGATCCAAACAGAAAAAAGGCATTTTCATCAGAACAATATTTCAAATCATCTGACGAGATGTATGAATTATTTAATGATATTGACGAAGTTGTTACAAACACAAATGAGATAGCCAGGAGGTGCAACGTATCAATCGATACTCAGGAATATTTCTTACCAGAATACCCTGTACCAAATGAACATAATTTTGACTCCTTTCTTAATGAGCTTGCATTTAAAAATCTTAATGAATTTATTAAAGATTTTGATGATGATAAAAAAAGTATTTATATCAAGAGGCTTGACTATGAGCTTGAGCAAATTAAAACAATGGGTTTCTCAAGCTACTTTTTGATTGTTTATGATTTCATTGAATGGTCAAAAAATAACGAGGTTCCAGTAGGCCCTGGTAGAGGTTCGGGGGCAGGTTCATTGGTAGCATTTGCCATCGGCATTACTGCACTTGATCCAATTGAGCATGGGCTATTATTCGAAAGATTTCTAAACCCCGAAAGACTTTCAATGCCTGACTTTGATATTGATTTTTGCATGGAAAAAAGAGATAGGGTTATTGATTATGTAGGAAAAAAATATGGAGCTGGTGCAGTATCACAAATAGCTACATTTGGAACCATGGCAGCAAGAGCAGTAGTTAGAGATGTTGCCAGGGCATTAGGCAGACCATATGCTCTCGGAGATAGGATTTCAAAAATGATACCTTTTGCTCCAGGTATGACCCTTGATAGAGCAAGAAAAGAGCAACCAATATTTGATCAAAGTATTAAAAATGATGCCGAGGTGAGAGAAGTTGTAGATTTAGCATACAAACTTGAAGGTATAGCAAGAAATGTTGGGAAACATGCTGGCGGTGTTGTTATTGCCCCTGGAAGTATCTCTGATTTCTGCCCAATCTATAATGATCGACAGTCTCAATCTGTGATGACTCAATTTGATAAAGATGATGTAGAAAAAATTGGGCTCGTGAAGTTTGATTTCTTAGGTTTAAGAACATTAACTGTAATTGATAGGGCGTTAAAGTCTATCAATACATCAGAAAAATCAAGAGTTGATCTTGAAAAAATTCCTTTAAATGATCCTAAGGTTTTTGAACTTTTGAGTTCAGGTAAGACAATGGCTGTCTTCCAATTAGAGTCATCTGGAATGAGAGATCTTATAAAAAGATTGAAACCAACTAGATTTGAAGAAATTGTCGCACTCTTGGCTCTTTATAGACCAGGCCCACTGGATTCTGGCATGCATGATCAATTTGTAGATAGAAAACATGGCAAGTCACCAGTCACCTATCCTCATGAGCTACTAGAACCAGTTCTATCAGAAACTTACGGAGTTATTTTATACCAAGAACAAGTGATGGAAGCAGCAAGAGTTCTAGCAGACTTTTCTCTTGGCGAAGCAGATATTCTTAGAAGGGCCATGGGTAAGAAAAAAGTTGAAGAAATGGAGCAGCAAAGAAAATATTTTACACAAGGCTGTGAAAAAAATAATATCAAAGCCTCTGTTGCAGAGAGAATATTTGATTTAATAGAGAAATTTGCAGGCTATGGCTTTAATAAATCTCATTCAGCAGCTTACGCACTTATTTCATATCAGACCGCATATCTTAAAGCTTACTATCCAGAACATTTTATGGCAGCAGTTTTATCAACAGAACTTGGAAATACAGATAAGATTTATTCTTTAACCCAAGAATGTAAAAGAATGGACATTACTGTTTTAAACCCAGATATTTTATCAAGCAGCAAAAGATTTATTGTTAACAATGATATGAAAATTGAATATGGTCTTGGAGCAATTAAAGGGGTTGCAGACTCTTTTATAAAGCATATTTGTGCAAAAAGAGAATCAGATAGTTTTAAAGATTTATGGGATTTCTCTAAAAAAGTTGATATTAAGCTTGGCGGTAAAAAATCATTAGAAGCATTATCGCAATCAGGAGCGTTTGATAGCATCGCCCCATCTCGAAGCACAGCAATAAGAAGTGTTTCAGACATGTTAAAAGATGGATCTAAAAATTCTTCAGGTAATGCAATTAAATCAGGAGACCTTTTTGCAAATACAAACCATGAATTTGATCCCTATGAAAAATATTCAAAAATTCAAGAATTTAGCCTTAGTGAATTACTTTCGCTTGAAAAAAAATCTCTAGGATATTACTTATCCGGACATCCAGTAGACGCAATAAACAAACAGATAAGTGTATTAAGATCTTCGCAAATTGGTAAATTGAATATTGATTCTAAAAAAGGTTCACTTGTAGCATTAATTAACTCATCAAGACAGATAAGAGACAGATCAGGCAAACCATTAACTTTTATAAATTTTGATGATGGAACTGGCACTATGGATGGAGTTATTTCTAGTGATGTTTTAGAGAATTGCCATAATATACTTAAAGAAGGAGAAATTCTGGTTATTAAAGGATCTATTGAACTAGATGACTATAGATCTAAAGAGTCGGGAACATCATCTTTTAGGATGAGAGTTAAAGAGGTAAACGATATAAATGGCGAGCTTAAAAAGAAATTAAAAATACTAACTATTGATTTGCCAAAATCTAAAATTGATAGTCTAGAAGACGTATCAAAAATTATTTATGATATTGATACAGATTTTTGGGAAGAATCCTCAGGATGTAAAATAAATATTAAAGTTATAAGTGACAATTCAGAAGCTATAATAGAGCTTGGAGATAGCTTTAACTTCCTTGCTGATTTACAGAAAGTAAGTAAGCTAATTGATATATTTGGTTCCGATGCAATTAGTTTGAGTAAATGAAAATGAGTGATTTAAAACAAGAAGACTTAAATAATCATGAACAGACCTTTCAAGAGAGAGATCAAAAATTTCTTGACTTTGAAAAGCCTGTTCAAGAGGTGTCAGAGAAAATTAGCGCACTTAAGCTAGCTGATACTGGAAATCCAGCAATCAAGTCGCAAATTGAATCTCTTAAAAAAGATCGCGAACAATTGATTAAGAAGATTTATTCCAAGCTAACAACATGGGAGACAGTTCAGGTCGCAAGACACCCTCAAAGACCTCATACTTTAGATTTTATTAAAAGAATCTTTAAAGATTTTGATGAGCTTCATGGTGATAGACAATTTGCAGACGATGCTTCAATTGTTGGAGGCTTAGGTTACTTAAATGAGACGCCCGTCATGATCATAGGTCATGAGAAAGGCAGGGATACCGAGGAAAAAGTTAGAAGAAATTTTGGAATGCCTCAGCCAGAGGGCTATAGAAAAGCCAAGAGACTTATGAAGCTAGCTGAGCAATTCTCAATGCCTATAATAACTTTCATAGACACTGCTGGCGCATATCCAGGAATAGAAGGTGAGGAAAGAGGGCAGAGCGAAGCAATAGCGAAAAACCTAGCAGTAATGTCTGAATTAAAAACTCCTATATTAGTTGTCGTGACAGGCGAGGGAGGCTCTGGTGGAGCCCTTGCAATAAGTGTGGGCGATCATTTATCAATGCTTGAATATGGAACATATTCTGTTGCATCTCCAGAAGCATGTGCATCAATTATTTGGAGGTCTGCTGATGAGGCTGAAAAAGCTGCAGAATCTATGAAAGTTACAGCTAGTGAGCTTAAAAAAATTAGCATTATTGATGAGATTATCCAAGAGCCACTTGGCGGAGCTCATAGAAACTATGATCTTACATCTGAGATTATAAAAAAGTCATTAGTTAAAAACCTGTCTAATTTACAGAAGCTTTCAACCGAAAAGCTCATTGAGAGAAGGTATCAAAGGCTGCTAAAAATTGGCACTTAGATATGAAGGATGCTCAACCTTTACTTGATAAAATAAATTTAAATAAAAAGGTATTTATTGCATATAGCGGAGGAATCGATTCTTCAGTTCTACTCCAAACTTTTTAT